>CWGX01000041.1_pt1 | contig 34318 bp, 31 predicted proteins | sample 682481 | NCBI WGS metagenome assembly CWGX01 (sample SAMEA3735743, study PRJEB9488) | human gut metagenome | biome: ENVO:mammalia-associated habitat; material: ENVO:feces | place: Malawi | collected 2009-02-27 | reverse complement strand
GCGAACGGTTCTCATTAAGAAAGGTGCGAGGATTCCGCACATTTTCGAACAAGCGAACATTGCGCAGAAAGACCGGAATTCCGGGCTTTCTGCTGTTTTCATGTTCATTTCCCCCGTCACACGGACTCGCACCTTTCTTATTGAGAACCGTTCGCTGCGACAAGGGAGCAAGCCCTCAGACCCACCTATCGGACATGGCGAACGAGTTGCGCATCAGGTTGCTCGACGTATACAGCACGTTATCGAGCAGCTTATGGGTCAGATCCTGCAGACGACCGGCCATCGTCTCGTTCGCAGCCATGAGCGCCGCGCGGCTGTCCCCGGCTTCGGCATCGGCGAGCGCCGCATCCGTTTCTTCGACAAGCCGGCGCCCGAACGCCCGCACCTGCTCGCCATAGTATTCGATCGCGTTGCGCGTCTCGTACCAGTGCGCGTCGGCAATTACGGCGATCAGACGGTTCGTCCAGTACAGGTTGTCGGTGGAGACCTCGGGCGTGGTGTCGCGCAGATACGCCGGAGTGTCGTCCACGTTCGCATAAAAAGGTGCGACCGCCGTGAACGGGCCGGAACCGAAGGCGATCCACATCACCGCCGCCGCTGCGGCCGGCACGTCGTGCCGCAGTTCGATCGCGACCATGTGACCAGTGCGGTTGATGCCGATCGGACGGTAGCGATGCCGGCTTTCCGGCGTACCGAGCGTTCCGTACGGGTCAAAAGGCGTGCCTTCGAAATGCGACGACATCAGAAAGTCGATGTCCTCGACCGTCACCTTGTTCTCCGGCGCCCGGCACCACGGGATGTCGTCGGAGGTCGGCGTGTAGCGGGCCGCGGGCGAATCCCAATCCTCGCTCGGGTTCAGGTGACGTTGCATGTACCAGGCGCGCGGCGTGTTGTAGATATGGTCCTTGACGGTGCTGGTGCCGAACACCGCACGCGGGTTGATGTGGTCCGGCAGCACGGCGGCGACGCCGAAACCGGCGCCCTGCGCGGGCCGCATGGCACGGCCCAGATGGTGCCGATCGATGAATTCGCGCAGGTCCGCGCTGCACATGAAGAACCGCCGCTCGCCGAACGCGTCGGAGAAGTCGAAGTCGTCGATGCCCAGCTGGTTGGGGATCGTCGCATAGCAGTCGTCGGGCACACGGCGCGCAATCCAGTGGTGCCCACCGATTGTCTCGACATACCAGATCTCGTCCACGTCGGAAATGATCACGCCGTTCGACTCATAGGTGCCGTACCGTTCCAGCAGCTCGCCGAGCCGTTCCACACCCTCGCGGGCCGAAGAGACATACGGCAGCACCAGCGTGATGATGTCCTCCTCACCGATGCCGCCGGGGGTCTCCGGCCGATAGCCGGCCTCTCCTGGCACGCCTTCGGCTGGCCTGAGCTCGACCAGCGGGTCGGCGGCGAGCACGCGCTCGTTCACCGCGATGGTTTCGGTGGCGCTCATCGCCACGTTGCGCTCGCTTGCGCCGGCCTCGGCGAGCACGCCTCGGTTCGGCAGCACGTTCGGCGCGATGGTGTAGCGGCACGGGTCGTCCGGCAGGTCGATCTCGACATGGCTGAGCGTGCTGCGGTAGTGGCGCGGCTGGTCCGTCGGCGCCACGGCCACGAGCCGCTTGGGATCGTAGCGGCCGGAGCCGGAATCATCGTTGCGGGCGATGATCGTCGCGCCGCTGCAGCTGGCTGATTTTCCGATAAGCAATGTGGTGCATGACATGCCGACCACTGTAGGAGCCGGCCTCACCATCGCGCATCAACGGGACGGCTGCGGCAGAAAAAATACTGCGGAAGGCCAAATATTATGTCATCTCAGCCAAACACGCAGGGTTTCACACGAATTTTTCAGGTAAACCACATGACTTGCCCCGAAACATGCGTTTATATAGTAATCACGACCGCAAGGCCGCAATAACTGAACCCCTTCTTCTCTTCTCTCTCAAGCCCGGCTTCCCCGCCGGGCTTTCTCTTTTTCCGCGCCCCTCCATCGCGGTGTCGCACTTCACCAAAACACGGGTTGAAATAGCCGTTCTTGATAATTCCCCGTGTCAAATCGCCGTTTTCGGGCCACAAAACGGCGATTTGACACGGGGAATTGCGGATTTCGGCTATTTCAACCCGTATTGTGGCGCCCCGGCCCACGCATCTAGGCAAGGCATCGCAATCGGCGCGGTTTGTCTGGCGCGCCCGCCCGACCGCACAGGTGGGAAGCCCCGCCGAGGCCGGCACCGCACGCCAGAGCCGCTCCGGCAAGCTGACATCCCCGATCTGATCAACATCGGCGTGTTCTCCGCGCTGTACTTCGCGCTGGTCGCCGACCTGATTGCCAAAGCCGGCAAATACTCCAGCAAGATCGGCATGCTCATCAGCTACGTGGTGTTCGCGAACATCAACACCGACACATCATGAATTCACGGGCAACATTCGAGAGCAGCCATGCGGGGCGAACCGGCGCATATGCAGCCGGCGCAGACGGCATGAGCAGATCCAAGTCCGCTCCCGCGCCAGCGGCCGTCATCCTCGGCCCTCGGGCGAAACTGTATCTGATGCTGCTCGCCAACACGCTGTTGTTCTTCCACGCGGATGCGCGAGCCGAAGCACTGCTGACGGCACTGTTCCTCACGCCGCTGTTCCTTGCCGGACGCTGGCGTATGGGACTGCGGCTGACGGCCTGCTATGCGGTTCTGCTGGGGTGGGGATTGTGGTCGGACGCGGCGACGCAGGACACGGGGGGGCTTCGGGCGCCGCGTCGGCCTCCGGCTCTGGCGCCGACGCCTGGATACATGTCGTCGGGCTGTTTTCCGTGGGGCTTCGCATGATGATGCCCTGTTTCATCACCGGCGCCTACGCGTTCTCCACCACGCGCGTCAGCGAATTCGTGTGCGCGCTGCGTCGTATGCGCGTGCCCGAATCGGTGGCCATCCCCTGCATGGTGGTCATCCGGTTCTTTCCGACAATCGGGCGGGACTACCGGCGAACCCGCGACGCGATGGCCCTTCGCGGTCTTGCCTCCGGCCGACTCGCGCTGCTGCGGCATCCGGCCCAGTCGCTGGAGTTCGTGCTGGTTCCGCTGTTGATGAACGCGACGATCGTCTCGCGTGACCTGTCGGTCGCGGCACTTACCAAGGGATTGGGACGGTTCGGCCGGCATACCTGCATAACGGAGATTCACAGCGTTGGTTTGATTGGGCGGCGATGGCGGTCTGCACGATCCCGCTGGCACTGAGCATCGGCGGCATACTATGAGCGATGTGATCATACGGTTGCGCGATTGCTCGTTCCGATACCGTCAGGCCGATGCGGATTCGGAGGATGGCGCCTCGCCACGGGGCGCCGCGGCAGGAGAGCGCCGGCGTCGAAACGGCGGCCGGCGAGGCCGACGGATTCATCATCGACTGGCTGGCAGGACCGGATCGTTCACTGGGCCGCTACCGGTATCGGCTTGACCGGACCATCGCCAAGGGGTTGGAGGGCAAACCCTGTTATGTGTTTCATGCGACGGACGCGCCGGCAGGCTGCCCGTTCAGTGTGCTGGTGGCGATGGATCCGATGCCCGAACGGGCTGCGCTGGCGATGGCGGTCTGCTCAGTCATCTGCATTTTCAGTACGCCAGCGATGACGGCATGCTGTTGAGAGCGGAGTCCACATTGCGCAAACGCATGTGGTACCCGACGATGTGCGCCGCCGAAGGCACGCTGCGCGACCGATGCGGCATCGTACGGGCCCTGCACAAGTTGCCTCCGCTCGACTGTGAGGCATAGGCTCATCGCCGGCATGATCGCCCGTCGATGAGCCTTGACGTGTCACGCGAACTGGCTGTTGTACAGTGCGGCGTAACGGCCGCCGCGTTCCAACAGTTCATGATGGTTGCCGTGCTCGATGATGTCACCATGTTCCATATACAGAATCAGGTCCGCGTCACGGATCGTCGACAGCCGGTGCGCGATGACGAAGCTGGTGCGTCCTGCCATCAGTCTTGTCATGGCTTTGCCGATTTCCGCCTCGGTCCGGGTATCGACGGAGCTGGTAGCCTCGTCGAGTATCAGGATCGGCGGGTCCGCAAGGAAGACGCGGGCGATGGTGAGCAGCTGGCGTTGTCCGACCGACAGGTTCCCGGCCTCATTGTCGAGTACGGTATCGTAGCCGTGCGGCAGCGTGCGTATGAAGTAGTCGGCGCGCACGGCTTTGGCCGCCGCGATGATCTCCTCGCGAGTCGCATCGGGCCGCCCGTAGGCGAGATTCTCCGCCACGGTGCCGCCGAACAGCCACGTATCCTGCAGCACCATGCCGAATTCGCGGCGCAGATCGCCTCGCGTCATGGCGGCTGTGGATACGCCGTCAAGCGTTATCGCGCCGCCATCGATCTCGTAGAATCGCATCAGCAGGTTGATCAGCGTGGTCTTGCCCGCGCCGGTTGACCCGACGATTGCGACCTTCTGCCCTGGCTCGGCCACGAAGTTGACGTCTTTCATCAGCGGCCGTTGCGGATCGTATCCGAACCTCACGTGGTTGAACACCACACGGCCCTGCACAGGCTCCTCAGCGATCTTCGCCGCGTCAGCGGGCTGGGGGTCGGGCCGTTCCTCTTCCTCGTCCAACAGCTCGAAGGTGCGTTCGGCGGACGCGAGCGCGGACTGCAGCGAGTTGATCATGTAGCTGGCTTCGGTCAGCGGTTCGGACACCTGGTTGATGTATTGGTAGAACGCCTGCGCCACGCCGACGGTCATGCGGCCGCCAAGTACCATCCAACCGGCGAGCAGCATCACCGCCATCTGCGAGAACCGCGCGATCATGCGGATCAGAGGATTGACGGATATCGTGATGAAGTCGGCGAGCTGCGCGGCTTTTCGGGTGCGTTCAGCGGCGTCCTCCATCGCTGCCGCACTGTCTTCCTCGCGATTGTATGCCTTGATGATGTTGCGGCCCTTGTAGTATTCCTCGGCCAGGCCGGTCAGCTCTCCGATGGTCTCCTGACGCAATGACGCGATCTCGAGGTTCTTGCGGGCGACCAGTTTGGTTACCCACATGCTCAATGCCATGAACACGAGGAACACGACCGTGAGCAGCCACGAGTAGTAGACCATGATGACCAGCGAGCCGGTCACCGTGGTGATGGCAGTGATGAGTCGCAGCAACCCCGTCTGCATGACTTCGCTGATACGGTCAAGATCGTTGGTGACCTTGCTCAGCACTTCTCCCGGCTTATTGCGGTCGAAGAAGCGCAACGGAAGCCGCTGGATCTTCGCGCTGATCTGCTTGCGCAGCGTCAGGTTGAGGTTTTCGGCCACGGACGCCATCAGATAGGACTGCAGGTAGTAGAAGCCCCACTCGCCGAGATACAGGATTGCCAGAATCAGGATCGTCCAGCCGATACCGCCGGCGTTCCAGCTTACTGAGAACGGAACGCCGTCACGCCATGCGCCCTGCACGGCATCCCATATCGAGTCCACCACGACGGCGCTGTACATCGGAGCGGCGATATGGAAAAACGTGAACAGCAGAATCGACGCGGCGACCACGCACAGGCGCACCCGCTGATTGCCCAGCTGCACGAACAGCCGCCGGGTTGTGGCCATCGCGTTCTTCGGCGCTTCGAGCTCGATGTCGTCGGTCTTTACCGTGTCGCCCGCGTTCACAACGGTTTCCGTCATATCGTCATTCTGCGTTGTCATTCTCGTCACGCCTCCTCTCCCATTGCCGGCTCCTTGGTCTGCGATTCGACGATTTCGCGGTACACCTCGCAGTCCGCCATCAGTTCGTCATGTTTGCCGATGCCTGCCACTTGTCCGTCCGACAGCACGACGATCTGGTCGGCGTGCTGGACGGTGCTCACGCGCTGCGCGATGATGAGCACCGCACGCCCGTTCGTCTCTGCGGCGAGCGCATGCCGCAACGCGGCGTCGGTCTTGAAATCGAGCGCCGAGAAACTGTCATCGAACACCACCAGCTGGGTGTCTCCGGTCAGCGCGCGCGCAATCGACAGACGCTGCTTCTGCCCACCGGAGAAGTTCGTACCGCCTTGCGCGACGCGGGATTCCAGTCCTTGCGGCAGCGAATCGACGAACACGCGGGCCTGCGCGACATCGATCGCATGATTCAGCCGCTCATCGGAGGCATCTCTGTCTCCGTACCGCAGATTGTCGGCAATCGTCCCCGAGAACAACCACGCCTGCTGCTGTACGTAGGACACGCGGTGCCGCAGATCGTGCTGCGTCATCTTGCGCACGTCCACGCCATCGAGGGTGACTTCTCCCCAATTGGCGTCATGGAACCGCAGTGCGAGCATGGCGATCGTCGATTTGCCCGAGCCCGTGCCACCGATGATCGCCGTGGTCTGGCCCGTCTTGCAGGAGAAGCTGACATGTCGCAACGTGTCCTCCTGCGCGTCCGCGAAACGGAATGTCACATCGCGGAACGCCAGCACCTCGCCGTCCGGGAGCGGACCGCGACCGCTCATATCCACCGCCGCGCCCGGCTCCGGGTCGGCGATCTGCGGACTGTGGTCCAGCACCAGCCGCACACGCTCGCAGCATTCAAGCGCCCTCGGCAAGGTGATGATCACCATCTGCGCCATCATCAGATAGAACAGCGCCATGATCGCATACTCCACGATGGCGGTGATGTCGCCGATTTGGAAGTTTCCGGCGCTGATGCGTCCTCCCGCGAGGAAATACACGACGACGATGAATGCGTTCATGCCGAAGTACGACAGGCCGTCGAGGTTCGCGAATAGCCGGTTCGCCTTGATGGACGTATCGGCGTAGTCGACGAACGTGCCGTCCATGCGCCGCCGCTCATGGGATTCCTTGTTGAAGGCGCGGATCACGCGGACGCCGGTAAGGTTTTCGAGCAACACGGCGCCGATGCGGTCAAGCAGTTTCTGCAGTTTGCGGAACAACGGCGCCGCGGATCGCATGATGAACAGCGCCACGACGCACACGAAGGCTATCGCCACCAGCAGCCACAGAGACAGGGTCACGTCGAGCCGGAACGACAGGGTCAGCGCGATGATGAATATGATCGGCACCGGCATCAGCATGCACAGCACATTGGTCATGGCCATCTGGATGTTGACCACGTCGTTGATCGTTCGCGTGGTTATCGATGCCGTACCGAAATTGCGGAAATCATAGATCGACAGATCCATGGATTTGCGGTACAGAGCCATGCGCATGTCCTTGCCGACGCGAGAGGTCAACTGCGAGCAGCACCATCCGCCCGCCACGGCGCACATGCCGGAAATCAGCGCGGCCACGCCCATGCCGACCGCCGTGATGGTCATCTTCTTGAATGATGCGGATGTCGCGCTTTCGTTCAGCAGCTCCGCGACGAATGTGGGAATGACCAGCGCGCCGACGACATCGACCAGCAGCAGCACCGTCGTCACCGCGCACAGCGCCCAGTATGGCTTCATGAAACGGGCAACCAGCCGCATGCTTCTTCCTTCCCCTCGCGAAATCGTCTACGCTCATATCTCAGTATTGTCCCGAAGTAGGACAATTGAGCCATACGGCGTGGCGAAGTCCGAGACGGGAAAACTACACGGAAATGTCATGCATCTGTTTGCGGAACACCCGCCCGTAGACGCCCATGCCCTTGAGCAACGCGCTGCGCAGCTCGTCAGGAAGCTCGCTCATCGCCCGATACTCCGCGGCGCGACTCGGCGCGATCAAGCTGTTGCAATATCTGCGCCCGGCAGGCGTGAAACGGACCGTTTTGACCCGACGATCGCCTTCGGCGTCCCCAAGCTCCACGAACCCATGCGCCACAAACGATGCGATGACATTGTTGACCGTCTGCCGCGGCAACAGCGTGTACTCGCAGATCGCCCGCTGCGACGCCCCATCATGGTCCTTGAGGTAGTCCAGAATGCACATCACATTATCCGACACTCCGGCTCGGCGAGCGTAATCCGAATACGCCACGTCAATGCGATGCAGTTCATCGAAGAACAAATCGATATGACTCGCGATCGATGACGCTTCAATATCCCGAGCCATGTCTCTCTCGCCGCCATGCCCCACAGCGGCATTCTCTGAATTGTCCGACATAAGGACAATCATACAGGCATTTCAGCGATTGCGCCAGAGGGAACGCCTCGCTGCCGCAACAGCGCCGGCACACGATTAAAACCCTCCATTGAAGCCACGGCTCAGGAAGCCATTGCGTTTGTTCTGTCTCAATGTCCCGGGCGACACACGCGAGGTGGTTACGCCGATGACGCACACGAATGGAACAGCAAAGGATGCGACAAATGATCACGATGACCGCTACGTCGCGCCGACAGCACACGATCAGAGTGTCGGCTGAATGGGGTACGGCAGGGGAATGAGATCGCCGCTAGCGTCATAGAACTCACGTAGGTTTATGGAGCGCACACCCATCGCCTCGGCCACATCGGGAATCTTAGGCTCTTTCTTCAACGGGTTGTTGGGGATGGGATGTACTGCTTGCTCATTGGTGACGACAATGGTCCGGCCGGACCCACCGGGCGGCGCAGCGTTCGATGCGTTTCCTGCCGATGATCGGCACCGGCAGTCCGGCGTTGCGGAAGATCTCGGTCACTCCCCTGCCTTTCCCGTGTTCGCGGAGGAAGTATCTTTTGAACTCGTCGGAATAGATGATGCGCGTCGGAGTGACGTTGGACACTGCCCACAGGCCGCGCAGGTACGAGATCTCGTCAGGAGTGAACTCCCTTCTCATCGCCGTTCCTTTCCGTATGAGACGACATATGCGGCAGAGGCCGGCAGCCCATGGCGGTTTCCATGGGATGCCGGCCTCTCAGACGGACGTCCCCTTGAGGGAGAAGAACCCGAAGGGCCGGGGGCATCCGTCAGACCCTTCAGGCGATGGCGCTCGCCTTGCGGGACTTGACGCCGACGGTCACGCCGGCGCCGATCAGGAGGGCCGCAACCACGGTGAACAGCACGGTGCCCGCGCCGCCGGTGAGCGGCAGCTGGGTGATGCTCTTCACGTTCTCCACGACCACTTCGGCGGTGCTGCCGTCGGAGACCAGTCCCCAACGATCGCTGCTGACGCCATCGGCGTCGATCGTGTAGGACGGTTTCGCGGTCTGGTCCGCGCCGGTGCCGGAGAGGTTGGCCGCGATCGTGAAGCTGAAGAACACACCCACGTTGACGTAGCCGTTCGGGGCTGCGATCTCCTCGATGGTGTACTTGCCCTCGTCGAGGGCCGGGAAGGTCACCTGGCCGTTCTTGCCGGTGGTGAACACGCCGGAGGTGGCATCAGCGGCGGGCTTGGTGTCGAGGGTGCTCCACTTGCCGTTGCCGTCCTTGTCGGGGGTGTAGGCGAGGTACTTGCCGTCGGCATTCTTGATGGCGAACTTGGCGCCCTCGAGCGCAGCACCGGTGGTCTTGTCCTTCTTGACCAGGGTGTAGTCGAAGTTGAAGACCTTGACCGGGGTGCCCAGCACTTCCTGCTTGCTCTCGTTGTTGCTCGGATCGTTCGGATACTTGATCGTCGGGGTGTTCGCGGCGCCGGTGTTGCCGGTGCTGCCGGTCACGGTGGCCTTGTATTCGACGGTCACGGTCTTGCCGACCAGGCCGGCGTTGGTGAACTTGGAGTCATCGGCGGGGGGGCCGGGACCGAAGCCCTCGGCCTTGATGTAGCCGCTCAGGTCGATGATGAAGGTCTTGGACGTGGCGTCGAAGCCGGCGACCGTGTAGTCGGTGCCGGCCCTCAGCTGCTTGTTATCGACCGTGACCTTCAGGGTGCCGGTCTTGTAGGCCAGTGGCGCGTTGTGCGCGAACTTATCGGACACGGTGAACTGGTAACCGTTGACCTTGTAGCCCACGTAGTTCGGAACCTTGGTCGTGATCGTGTAGGAGGCATCCTGCCCGGCTGCGACGGTCTGGTCGGTCACGGTCTTGCTGACCGACGCGGTCTGGTTCTTCATGTCGATGGAACCGGAGGAGTACACCGTGTTGTTGATGGTCAGCTTGGTGCCGGCGAGGATCGGCAGGGCCTTGCTGCTCTTGCCGGTCACGACCTGGTCGACGATCAGCCACAGGCCCGGGCTGTCCAGCGTGAACGTGGCCTGCTTGTTGTCGCTGGACAGGGCCGGCGTGGCCTCGGTCGTGGCCTTGGACGCGAGCTGGTCGGCGAGGCCGCGGGTGGTGCCGTCGCCCAGCCACGGGCTCGTGGCGGACTTGTCGAGCTTGGCCTGGTCCTGCTGCTGCGCCCAGGCGAGCGGATCGCCGGTGCCCGTATACTTCAGGTATTTGGCGATATCCGTCTTGAGGCCGTCCTCGGTCTTGAGGGTGACGCTCTGGTTCGGGGCGGTGCCGTACACGTCGTAGGACGCGACCTTCACGGCCTTGAACGTGTGGCCAGTCAATTGGTCCGCGCTCGTGGCGTTCAACGTGATGGTCTTCTCACCGTCCGTGACGACCTGCGCGTTCGCGCTGGAGGCCGCGACGGCCCCCAGTCCCGCGGCGGTGGCGATGGCCGCGACCATCGCCGTGATCTTAGTGAATTTCATAGGGAACTCTCCTTCTTTCATGAAAAACCGTTCGGCCGGACGGCCGGACGGGCCGCGCGCCGCGCGTGCGGCGCGCGAAATCTGTCGCTACGCCCTGGAGCGTTTCGCTCCGAGGACGGCCAGCACGAGCGCCGCGGCGATGACGGACAGGCCGAGCATCGTGTTGTTCCGGGCCTCGGACGCGCCCGTCAACGGCAGCGCGCTCTGTGCGACCCGCGTGTTCGTGAACGCCGCCTTCGCGATGCCGGTGGCGTCGGCCGTGTTTCCCTCGTCGTCCTTGGTCCTTGCGATGGAGACATGGACGGTGAGGGCGCCGCTGGATGCGGTGCCGCCGATGGCCGTGATGGTGATCCGGTATCCGGCCTTCGAGCAGGCAAGGTCGCCAGGGCAGTCCGTCCGGTCCACGGCCGCGTCAAACGTGTACGTGCCGGCCTTGGACACGGTCGCCGTGGCCAAGGTGAAGTCCTTGGCCACGCCGTCCCGCAGACCGCCGACGGACCGTGTTTTGGATACCTTGATGGTCTTGTCCCTAACGGCCTGTCTGGTGGCCTGGTCGGATGGGATGAACGTGAACCTGAACGCCTCGCCGTTCTTCGAATCGCGGCCGGTCAGGGTTTTGGAGCCGGTCACGGTGACCGTGGCGGGTGTCGGGCTGTTGACGAATCCACTGGTGAACGTCTGGTCGGGATGCGTGTTGTCGAGCGTGAACGGGTGGCTCCTGTCATCCTTGTGGAATCCGGACGGGGCTTGGGATTCGGTGAGCGTGTACGCGCCCATGTCGAGGCCGGTCACCCTGAACGATCCGGCGGTCGGGTCCTCGTCGCCTTCGCCGTTGTCCGTGATGGTCCTGGACTGGCCGTCCGGACCGGCCAGTGTCCAGGAGGATCCGGCCAGCGGATTGTTTTCGGTGTCGGTCTTGCGCCATGAGACGGTTCCCTTGCGGGTCCTGACGTCGACCAGCCGGGTGTCGAACGTGGCGCGGCCGCATTGGTCGCCGACCGTGACCTTCACATGGCACGGGCCTTCTTTCGGGAACGTGATGGAAGTGGCCGATCCGGTCGGGTCGGAGAACGACGCGTTGCAGTCGGATTGCCACTGGTACGTGTATGGCGGCGTGCCTTTGGTGACGGTCACGGAAGCCTGCACGGTCGATCCGGCCGTGGCGTCGGACGGGATCGTGGCCTTCACGTCGAGGCTTTTCTCCACTCCGGACAGGATGAGGAAGTTCAGGAACGCTCGTATGGCGTTGCGGCTTGCGCTATGGTCTTTATTTGTTTCGAATTCGTGTCCGGCCTCGTACATGACCATGCCGTTGCCGTAGTCGCCGTATCCGGGGCCCACGGCCATGAACACGGCCGAGCCGGGAGACTTACCGTTGAGGACGTCCTGCTGGTTCGGGTCGGTCTCCAGCACCCTGGTGGTGCTGCGCCACCCGCTGTCGGGAGCAGGCATGTAGATCTCTTCCGCCCCGTTGACGTGCGCGCCGAACGTGTTCCCGACGAACTGCATGATCGGGTCCGACGCGGCGCCCGTCACCCGGTAGGCGTCGCTTTTGCCCGACGCTCCTTTATGCTTGTCTCCGATGAGCAGACCGTTGGTGGACAGGAAGAACATGGAACCATCGGTCACGCCTTTTTTGCTGTCGTCGCTTTCGAGATAGGAGACGGCGTGGCATCCGGCCCAGATGTAGCCGCCGCCCTTGTTGAAGGAGGCGAGTGGGCCATGCGTCGCGGTGGTCGGTTCGGCGTGCGGCATGACGTAGATGTCGTCGCAGGAAGAGTCCAGATCCGCCGGAGTCGCTTTTTCTTTGTAGACGCGGTCATCGGTGGCATTCTCGTTCCGCAGGATGCCGGACTTGACGAGGTAGCCTTTGGCTATCTTGCCGTTCTGCTTGTCGAGCACGACGCGGGGAACCGTGGAGATCTTCCGGCTGTCGGCAACCGTGACGGCGGTGTCGGTGGGCCCATCGATGCGCACGCCGTAGCCGCGCCACTTGAACAGCATCGACCTGACGTTATAATCGACGTCGTCGCCGGATATGACGAACGGGCCGGAGATGTAGTTCCCGCCGTTGTAGGTGAGGTCCACGCCGGTCTGGCTGGTCTTGCTCCCGTTGATGACCCAGTACACCGGGACCTTGGCGTTGAGGACGAGATCGTAGATGAGGCCGTATGGTTTGAGCTGGGCGTCGTCAGAAAAGGTGTCGCCCATGTCGACGATGTACGAGCCGGCGGGGAACGTGATCCCGCCCGTCTTGCCGGCGGACTTCACCGCTGTCTCCGCCGCGGACGTGCCGGCCGGCATGTCCTCGCCGCTCGCGGTGCCGGCCACCGACAACGCGAGCACCATGGCGAGGGCGACCATCACGGCCAGGAGGAACCTATACCCCCCCCCCGTGGGTTTTCCGTTTCCTGTCATTCTCATCAGTGTTTCCTTCCAGGGACGGAATCGGATTTCACACCCGAACTATGACGCCGCGGATCAGAATCTCTTGTGAACAACGGCGGTATACACAACGCCGCGAGCACGTAGGCCGCCACCACGGACAGAGGGACCGGACGCGGGTCGACGACCTGTGACTCGTCCGGAACCTCCGCCGGGATCGCAGCGCGCAGTCCGGACACGAGCAGACGGTGCGTGTTCACCCCGTACGGCGTACATGTCATCAGGGTGACACGGTCCTCGTCCTCGACGATTTTGAGTTTCGACACGTCGGACGGCTCGATCACGCTGACGCGGTCGACCTTGTAGCCCAGGGTCTCGCCCATCACCTTGATGTAGAAGGAATCGCCCTTCTTGAGCTCGTCGAGCCTGGTGAACATCAATGCCTTGATCAGACCCCTGTGCCCGGTGATGACCGCGTGCGTGCCCTTGCCTCCGACGGGCAGGCTGCTGCCGTACAGGTGGCCCGCCCCGAGCTCGAGCGTGGATTCGGACGTGCCGTGGTAGATGGGCAGGTCGACCCCGATCCTCGGGATGTTGACCGACCCCATGACGCCCTCGCCAGCGTCAAGCATGGAGAGGTATCTCTTGTCGGAGACGGAACCCCTCGTCTGCGTGAACGGGTCATTGGCCTCGCCGAGGACGTACTGTCCGTGCGAGGCGAGGTCGCGGTTGTACGCGCGCGCCTCCTTCAATTCGTTCTCCGCCCGCTGATACGGCCAGCCCGCGACCGTCTCCTCCAGACGACCGGACGTGGCGGACTGTTCCCTGGCGGACCACGACTGCAGCATGACCGGCACGGACACCACCACCAACCCCGATACGACGAGCGCGACGGACACGACGGACAGCAGCCTTCCCCTGAACGACGCCCGGCGGCGTGCGTCGTAGGCCTTCCGGACGTCCTCCAGGCCCAGGACGGCTCCCCAACCGCGGACGATGGTCTTCGACGATGCCGGCATGCGCGCCTCCCTCCGGACGGATCGGCTTGGTTCCCTCACTGCGGAAGGCAGAATAACGCGGAACGGCGACGAGGGACGTCTTCCACCCGACGCGCCACCCCCCCCCCCGCCGTACGAAGCCGGGATTCCTTTGCCGCGGACGGCAGCCACGACATCATCCCCTCCCCTTTGACCCTTCCTTTCCGACACGCCGCATTTCTGAAGGATGCCACCCCCCATATCGTCTCGGCGGTCCGTCAGGAACGACGGGCGGACGGCCGTTCCCATGAATCGTCGGGCCCGCTCCCACGCGCGGGGCCGGTTCCATGACCGGTACGGCCCCGACCTGTCTTCCGTTGTGTTCTGATGCTCCTAATACATTGTCGAGCGTTTGAGCATGTTGTTTCGGGTCGGCGATGGAGTGCATCCATCGGAGCCCGTTCGTCACGAAGGACATCGGCGAGCGGTTTCCCGTCGCCGCCGACCGGTACTTGAAAGACACTGGCCGGCACCCGGAAGACACGGAAATGGCGATCCCCTGCGTTCGGAGCCATGAAATCCTTGAAGTAACAATCGTATCTCGAAGATTCCGGCTCGCTTCGACTCCCTGATTGTTAATCGTCCGATATCTAATCAGCTCGTCTTCACGAGCTTCAGGAACCGCGGAACGCACCAAACGGCATCTGCAACGCAGAACCAATCGTGGATAGCTTGGTAAAAGACAAGTCCAACGGAGCATCCGCATTTAGCCATTGAGGAAGCTCGGCAAGACCATCTCTATGTGCTACAGCCACCGGAGCGTGGCTGGATGTACGGTAATGGACGCCATCGCCACACTCCCCTCTGATATCGCAGATGAAAAGCCCCGCCACATGTAAGAGCAGCAGTCACGGCTTCAGGCGGGTATTGGCAATTTTCATGATATCCGAATGTTGGATTTCAACACGAGCAATGAATCGACGGAAGGAAGCACCTCCCATCAGGCCCCTACCAGGGTCGAAAGTCAATGGCAAGCAAAATGTCCCCGGAAACGCCGATTCCCAAGGACTTAACCGTGCCCCCTGTGGGATTCGAACCCACAACCCACGACTTAAAAGGACGCTGCTCTAACCGTTGAGCTAAAGGGGCAACATTACCAAGATACACGCGAACACCGGACAATGTCCAGTGCGGCGTTGCGCGCAGGCGGCATCTTGCGCGCGCTGACTGACGACCACCCCCAGTCGCTACGCGACAGCCCCCGCCAGCGGGGGGGCAAAAGATGGCACAGTCCCTACGCGGCAGCCCTCCGGGCCCTGCAACTACGGACGTGCTGCGCACGACCATTCTGCTGCTCGCCTGTCAGCTCGACTTCGCCTACAAACAGCTCCGCTGTTTGCTTAACGGCTCAGCCCGCCAGCGGGGGGCAAGACAGCAGTCGCCCCGCGACGCGCTGAATCAGATCAGGCCTAGGGTGACGAAGGCGTTGGCGATACCGTCGTCGTGGATGTCGGTGGTGGTCATGTCGCAGAAACACTCGATGCCGTGAGTGGCGTTGCCCATCGCCACGGATGTGCCCGCGGCCTTGAGCATCGCGGTGTCGTTGTCGCTGTCGCCAATCGCGATTGTGTCGGCGATGCTGTAGCCGAGGTCCTTCGCCACATCGCACAGGGCCGTGCCCTTGTCGACGCCGTTGATGAGCAACTCGCCGTTGTTGGGCGAAATATCATCGTACGAGCCGTGAACCAGCGTGAACCACTCCCCCAAATCACGCGATACGTCATCAAAACTCACATCGGGATCCGCTCCGGAGAAATACGAGCCCTTGCTCGCATGGATGACATGCCCCAGCGTGGAACCGTCCGGCACCGCGATGTCGTCGATCAGATGCCAGTACCGCGCGAACTGACCGTTCTTCCACACGGCCGACCCCTTGGATTCAAGATGCCGCGCATACCCGCGCGAGATGTACATGCCGTCCGCGCCCTGCCACTGGTAGTTCTCGATGCCGTGCCGTTCGAAATACGCGGTTGCGGCGTCGATCGCCTCGGGCGCGATGTCATGCCGGAACAGCACCCGCCCGTTGACGTCCGCCTGCGCTCCGGCCACCGAGATCACGCCGTCGAATCCGAGATCGAGAATGCCGCGTTCGATCTTCGGCATCGAGCGTCCGGTGCAGATGAACAGCTTGTGGCCGCGCGACCGGGCCGCCTTGCATGCCTCCTGCGCGGAAATCGGCACTTCATGCCGTTCGTCGGCCAATGTGCCATCGATATCGAGAAACACCAGTTTGCTGGACATTGCTACCCTTCCCGCGCCTTCTCCAGGCGCTGCCGGTGCACCAGTGTAGGACTTCGGGCGGTCTTGCACTCCGCCCGCCCCGGCCCGGCACGGCCCGGCTCGGCACAGCCCCGCCCGCGCACGGCCCACGACCTACATGCGCCCTGCCCTGGACGGGTCGATGGACATGGTCTGGAACCGGTTCGCCATGAAATCGTTGCCGAAATGGTCGGCGAAGAACTGCGTGATCGGCGAATCCGGCGCATGCCCCGCCATGCGCCCGTACCAGCAGTCGAACGCCATCAATGTCATCATGCCGTCGATGAACAGCAGCACGAACACCACGGCGGTCAGCGAATACCGTACCTTCCACGGAATCAGGTTGATGAACTTCAGCAGGTACGGCAGCACGAACTTGATCCAGGCAAGTCCCATAATCCCCCAGAACACCATGTACTTGCCGGAGGTGCGCCCGCCTATCGACAGCCATTCGCCCGTGTAATCCCAGGCCGTGATACCGAACGCGACCTCCATGAACCAGCTGGAGCAGTACTCGAACACGCCGCCGATCAGAGCGCTGGAGAAGAAGATCAGCACCCAGTTCGAGCGCCACAGCCGGTTGAGCAGAATCGTCATGAATCCGGCGCCGAACCCGTAGATCGGCGAGAACGGCCCCCACAGCATGCCAGCGCGATCCTGATATTCGCCGTAGTAATACCAATGATATATCGTCTCGACCACCAGCCCGATCATGCAGCCGATGACGAAAATCCAGAACAGGTTGAAGAAATCCAGCGAGATATAGCCCTTGCCGCTCATGTCGCGGCCGACCATGCCCTTGGCGAGCGCCGCCTCGTATTCGTCGCGCTCATCCATGCGCCTGAGCGCGCGCTGCAGCCGCCGTTCCTCCAGCAGAGTCGGGTCAAGGGTTATGGCGAGCGCGACCAGTATGGTCATCTGGATGGACGGCACGAGCAGATTCGCGCCCAACCCGTCCAATGCGAGCGACAGCAGTCCCTCGGCGAACGTCACCATCATGACGATATACGACCACCAGGCGGAATACCGCCGTCGGTTGCGGATCAGCAGCACGCCCAGCACGGTCAGGCATGCCGCGTTGGCGCTGGAGACCACCGTCTGGGCGCATGTGAGGATGAATGTCAGGTTCAGCACGTCGACGGTCACACGGCCGTCGAGAATCTCATGCACCGAATATCCCGCCATCAGCACGATGATGGGGAGAGTGATGACGCCCTGCAGCAGCACGAGCACGCCGTAGATGCGGGCGATCAGCGGCAGCCGCCTGTCCGCGGCATCCTTACCGGAGCGGCTTTTCGCTTCTTGTTCGACGTCGGCGAGTACCGCCTGGTTGGCGAGTGCGTCGACGTCCGCGGCGAGCTCCCGCCCGTCGCGACGCTGCCTGGTCGTGTCAGAGGCCATGCGTCAGCGCTTCGACGAGCGTTTGCCGGCGTTCGCGGCGTTGACGGCACGCAACAGCTGCCAATCGCGTGTCATGTACATGCCGAAGGCCACGCCGAACGCGATCAACCCCACCATGTCAGCGGTGAACAGTGAGAAGACCATCACGAAGATCATCCAGCCGACCGTCCATTTGAACCGCGGACCGGGCTGCATGTGCTTCACGGCCATATATATGGTCATCGCGGCGACTCCCGCCGTCACGATGACGTACAGGATGATGAGCGCCGTGTTGCTGCTGTTGCGGCTCAGCGCGGTCACGGCCTGAGCCGACGTCCGGGCGGCCTCGGACGTACTGGGAATCACGCCGAAGTACGACAGCGCGAAGAAAATGGCCATGCCGACCGAATACACGGCGCCGGCGCACATGATCACACGTTCCGGCGTTCGTTTGGAGAATGGCGAGCGCGCGTTGGCTTTTTCACGCTCGCGCAGATAGTTGTTCTGCTTGGATGTCATAACGGCGATACCTCCGACGTCGGTGTGCGAATCATGTCCCATCGTAATACAGTCGGGTGGATTACGCTCCTTGCCGGAAAGCCGCGCCGCGCACGGACCGGTTCCGTTACACCACGCCCAGCCACTCGAAGGCGTGCGCGAGGCCGTCCGCGTCCACCGCATCGGTGACCCAATCGGCGGCGTCCTTGACGCACTGCTCCCCGTTGCCCATCGCGATGCCGATGCCGGCCACCTCGATCATGGTCAGGTCATTGTCGCTGTCGCCGATCGCCACCGTGTCGGCGAGCGGCACGCCCATGGTGGCCGCAGCGAAACGCAGCCCCTCGCCCTTGCTGACGCCCTTGCACATCGTCTCGCCGTTCTCCGGCGCGAACATGCCCATCGAGCCGCGAACTACGTCCAGGTCATCGCCGACCACGTCACGCACCTGCTCATAGGTGATGCCCAGCTCCGGCAGCGCGAAGAACGTACCCTTGCTGCCAGGCACCAGGTCGCCGAGCGTAACGCCACCCCGCCGCGCCTGCTCGCGCGCGACCTCCAGCGAATGCCAGCGCGACCGCTCCGGGCTGCCTTCGGGGAACCGCTCCTCCACCCGCACCTTGTCCATGTAATGGCGGGTCGCCCACATGCCCCGTGACGACTGCCACAGGTAGTCGATGCCCAGCTTGTCGTACCGAGCGGATACGCGCGTGATGACCGCCGGGTCAATGAACCGGTCGAACAGCACGCGCCCGTGGATCTCGGCGTACATGCCGGAGACGGCGATCACGCCGTCGAATCCTGGCGCGAGGATATGCGGCTCGATCTCAGGCATCGCGCGGCCGGTGCAGATCAGCACCAGATGGCCGTTGCCCTGCGCGGCGCGAATCGCGCGGATGGCCGATTGCGGGATGCGCTGGTCTTTGCCGACCAGTGTGCCGTCGATGTCAAGGAACAGCATGCGTGTCATGGGGACGCTCCTTCGCATTGGACGATGATGGCGGCCTGCGATGATATGCGAAAATCCAGCCGGCGTGCAGGGCTCCGGCGGGAGACGGGTTTACAGCTCCTCGCCGTTGGTGGCGATGACGTGCTGGTACCAGCCGAAGGACTTCTTGCGGCTGCGCTTGTACGAGCCGTGGCCTTCATCGTCGCCGTCCACGTAGATCAGGCCGTAGCGCTTCTTCATCTCGCCGGTGGTGAAGCTCACCACGTCGATGCAGCCCCAGACCGTGTAGCCCATGACGGGCACGCCGTCCAGGTCGATGGCCTTCTTGACCTCGGCGATGTGGCTCTTGAGGTATTCGATGCGCGAGTCGTCGGCGATGTAGTCGTTCTCGTCGGGCGTCTCGTACATGCCCACGCCGTTCTCGACGATGAACAGCGGCTTGTTCCAGCGCTCGTACATCTCGCACAGCGAGTAGCGCAGGCCGACCGGATCGATCTGCCAGCCCCAGTCGGTGGCCTTGATGTACGGGTTGGGCACCAGCCCGTCGAGGCCGTGCTCCATCGCGTCGAGCGTGGAGCCCTGCGAGCTGACGGCTACGGACATGTAGTAGCTCAGGGAGATGTAGTCGACGATGCCGTCCTTGATGGCGTCGAGGTCGCCCGGCTCCATTGCGATGTCGATGCCGTCACGCTCCCACCACTTGAGCAGGTAGCGCGGATACTCGCCGTGCACGTACACGTCGCCGAACAGGTAGCGCTTGCGCATCTGCTCCTGGGCGAGCATGACGTCGTCCGGGCGGCAGGTCTCCGGATAGATCGGCACGAAGGAGAGCATGCAGCCGATCTGGAAGTCCGGGTTGATCTCGCGTCCGCGCTTGACCGCGATGGCCGCGGCGACGAACTCGTTGTGAATCGCCTGCCAGACCTTCTGCTCCACCTCGTGCGGGGTGTCGTCCGGGTTGGGGATGATGCCGGAGTTCGTGTACGGGAAGATCGGCGTGTGCATGTTCATCTGGTTGTCGACCTCGTTGAAGGTCAGCCAGTAGGTCACCAGGTCCTTGTAGCGCTCCATCACCGTGGTGGCGAAGCGCACGAAGCAGTCGACGACCTTGCGGTTGGTGAAGCCGCCCATCTTGGCCAGGTGCAGGGGCATTTCGAAGTGGGAGAGGGTGACGACCGGCTCCATGCCCTTGGCACGGTAGTCGGAGAACAGCTCTTCGTAGAACTTGAGTCCGGCCTCGTTCGGCTCCTCTTCGTCGCCGTTCGGGAAAATGCGGGACCAGGAGATGGATGTGCGGAAGCACTTGAAGCCCATTTCCTGGAACAGCGCATCGTCCTCGCGGAAGGTGTGATAATAGTCGATGCCGCGGTGGTTCGGGTAGTTGAGCCCGTCGATCACGCCGTCGGTGATCTTGCGGGCCACGCCGGCCGCCCCGCCGGTGAGTACGTCGCAGATGCTCGGGCCGCGGCCGTCCACGCCCCATGCGCCTTCAAGCTGATGTGCGGCGACCGCGCCGCCCCAGAGGAAATTCTCGGGAAATCCCATGATGCTTGTTCCTTTACTTGTGTTTGCCGTACGTGATATGCGTGTCGTGCGCCGAAGGCCCTCAGCCGTTGAGCTTTCGATACAGGTCGATGAGCTCGGTGACCATGAGCTTCACGGTCTCGGTCGACATCATCTGGTCTTCGACGTGGGTGAGCAGCAGCGACATCGTGACCGGGTCGCCGGCCGCCTCCTGCTGCACCAGCTTCGCGTGCTGTTCGTGGCCGACCGCGTACTGCTCGTCGCCGGACTTCATCTTCGCGGCGGCGGTCTCATAGTCGCCGGTCTTGGCGGCCTGCAGCGCTTCCATGTAGTCGGATTTCGCGGAGCCGGCATCGACGATCATCTGCATGCACAGCACTTCCATGTCAAGGGTTTCGGGTGCGTCCGCCATTGGACCGTCCTTTCGTCGGTGTCCGCCGCGCCGGTCACCGGCTCGCGGCGGACGGTCATTCGTGGGGTTGGGTGGTGGGGATTGAGGGAGGGAATGCCCAGCGCCGTCGTATCGGACGACGCCGGGATAGGGAGATCACTTGCCGGCGAGCTCGATCGCGTGGTTGAGCACGTTCTCGCCGCGTACCAGGCCGTAGTCCTGCGGGTTGATGGATTCGACCGGGATGTTCGGGAACAGGCCCTTGACGCGGTTCAGTTCGAAGCGCACCTGCGGTCCAAGCAGGATGACGGCCGCGTCGGGGGCCTTCTCCTCGATCTCGGAGATCGGGTAGGCGTCGATCTGCACGTCGACACCGTTCTTGACGGCGGCTTCGCGCATCTTCTTGACGAGCATGGAGGTGGACATTCCCTGGTTGCAGCAAAGGACGATATGCATGATGGTTTCTTTTCGTGGGGTGCGGTCTTGCGGCCGCGCTGTTGACTTGTTGGTTTGTTGAGGGGGTTGGGTTGGATTGAAGTTATGTCGTGTGGATCGGTCGCCGGCCGCAGTGGCCGGCCGGCGGCCTGACGGTTACTCGGCCGCGGCGTCCTGCTCCTGCTTGAGGCAGATCTTGTCCTGCATCTTGACGAACGGGAACCAGATGGCGATGGAGGCCGCGAAGATCAGCACCTGGATCACCACGCCCTGCCATCCGCCGAGCAGGAAGCCGGAGATGATCGGCGGCGTGGTCCACGGCACCTGCATGGCGCCGAAGGCGGGCAGGAAGCCGATGACCATGGCACCGTAGGTGAGGATCACGGCGACCAGCGGGGCGCAAATGAACGGGATGAGCATGATCGGGTTGTAGACGATCGGCAGGCCGAAGATCATGGGCTCGTTCACGTTGAAGATGCCGGGGGCGAGCGACAGCTTGGACAGCTCGCGCACCTGGGCGGACTTGGCGACCAGCAGCGCCGCGACGATGAAGCCGAGGGTCAGGCCGACGCCGCCGAACTTGCAGAAGCAGTCGATGAGCTGCGGCACCAGATAGTGGCCGCCGTTGGCCTGCGTGGCCTTGATGCCCTGGTCCATGAGGTTCTGGTTGACCAGCGAGTTGGCGGTGAGCACCGGGTAGATGATGCCGGAGACGATGTTCGGACCGTGCAGACCGCACCAGAACAGCAGCGACATGAGCAGCACGATGATGATGGCACCGGCCCAGTTGTCGGTCAGGCCCTGCATCGGGGTCTGGATGATCTTGAAGATGAGCTCGGTCAGCGAGACGCCGCCGAAGACCTGGCACACCTGGTAGATGATCGCGGAGTAGCACATGATGAAGAAGCCGGGGATCATCGCGGAGAAGGCGTTCGACACGCCTTCGGGCACGGCGTCGGGCATCTTGATGCGCAGGTTCTTCTTGATGCAGGTGGTGTAGACCCACGAGCCGATCAGGCCCATGATGATGGCGGAGATGATGCCGTTGCCGCCCATCCACGTATTCGGCAGGACGTTGGAGATGGTGGCGGTGTCGCCGCCGAGCGCCTTGATGGTGTCGCTGGTGACCGTCAGCGTGGAGGGCGAGACGATGAGGAACGAGACCAGCGTCAGGATGCCGCAGGAGATGCCGTCCATCTTCTCGTTGCGGGCGTAGGAGTAGCCGATGCCGACGGCGATGACCATCGCGAGCACGTTGAACGTGGAGTTGTTGATCTGGTTGAGACCCAGATTCCAATCGCTGCCGAAGATCCGGGCCATGAAATCGGTGTAGCCGGTGATCGGCAGGTTTGCGATCAGCAGGAAGATCGAGCCGACGAGCGTGATCGGCATGGACAGCACGAAGCCGTCCTTGAGCGCGGTGATGGCTTTGGTGCTCGCGAATTTCACGAACACGTCAAGCGTCTTCTGCGCGACGTTGGTGAACCTTTCCTTCATCACAGGAGTCCTTCCTTGGACATCTGCGGACTTCGTAGTCCGCATCTCTGTTGTATTTCCAGCACGGCTTTTCAGCCTTCAGTTATTCGATATACTTTTTGTTGTTCGAATAACTTGTACTTTTAGTATACGGATTATGTGAATCCTGTCAAATACAGTCACATCGCCGTTATTACACCGATCATCGGCATAGTTCAGCCATTGTCAGCGCTCACTGATCAAGATTGCAACACGCCGGTGGTCAAAATTTATTCGAATAAATTAATCGTTCTTACTTCGGCGGCTCACATCAGGCCGAGCCGTTCGAAAGCGCGGGCGAGCCCGTCCTCCTCCACATCGCCGGCGACGATGTCGGCCATCGCCTTGATGTCCTCCGACCCGTTGCCCATCGCCACGCCGACCGCGCAGTACTCCAGCATCGGGATGGCGACGGCCGCGTCGCCGAACGCGACGGTGCCCTGCCGATTCGCGCCGAGATGCGCGAGCAGCCGGTCAATCGCATGGGCCTTGGTGATGTCCTTGACTCCGAGATCGCCGAACAGCGCCGTCGCTCCCCCTACCGCCCCACGTGCCCGATTCGAGGTCGGGGAAACGCCCGCGGGTGTCGAGGAAGTCCAGGTACGAGCCGAGCACGTAGCTGATCTTGTTCACGTCGTCCCGGTACAGCTCACCGTCGAAGATCATGTAGGGGAACGCCTCGCGCACGGTCAGGCGATTGACGTTCTCCTTGCCCTTGCGGGCGGAATACTCGCGGATGGCGTCGAGCGCGACATACGCGAAGCCCTCGCTGGCGAACAGGCCGTTGTTGCTTTCCAGATAGAATTCAAGGCCGCGCGGATGGCCCTCACGGCCGAATCCGGCAGGTTGTCGTCGTCGTCGACCAGTGTGCCGTCCACGTCGAGCAGGATGATCTTGGACATCGTCGTCCGCCTTTCGTCGATGGTTGTGGCGGCCATGCGGCCTTACGAGCGGAGCCGGCCGCCGCGCGTCAGCGCATCGAGGTCATCGTGAAGAACCTCGCGTTGACGTAATGGTATGCGATGAACGAGGAGTTGAACAGACGGCCGTTGGTCAGGAACGAGTCATCCTCCAGGTACAGCGCGGGATCACCCTCGTTCAGACCAAGCACCCGGGCCGCGTCCGCCTCCAGCTTGCCCGCGTACAGCACCTTGTCGACGAAGCCGAAATTCAGACCGAGGTCGTTGCGCGCGTACCCGAACAGCGACCCCTCGGCGATCTGCTCATTGATGAACGGCACGAATTCCTTGAGATACCACGCCGTCTCATATGCCAGCGGATTGCCGTCGACCTGCCGCAGACGCACGACACGCCACACCTGATCACCCTCGGCGCAGTGCATGCGCTTGGCCAGCACGGAGTCGGCCCGCAGCAGCGACAACTCCTGCACCACGGACGTCACCTTGCGATGCGGGTACTCCGCGGAAATGCCGCGCGTGATGCCGATCGACAGGTAATCGCCCCCACGGTCCTCTCGCACGAACACGCCGCTGCCCCGCACCGGGAACACGTCGCCGGCCTCGGCGAGCACCGCGATGGCATTGCGCACGCGGTACCTCGTGGTCTGGTACTCCTCAATCAGCTGGTCCTCGGTGGGCAGCTTCCCGGTCTGCCGAAACTCACCGGCATCGATACGGCCTCTGAGAGTCGTGGCCAATTCGCGGTAATCCTGAGCCATCATTCCTCCTACCGTCCGATTCCGCCCGATGCAGCGGTCCCCATCACCGCCAGAGACACCGCATCCCATGACATCATGATTTTATCGCACAACACACGGTTATTCGAATAACAACATGTACAATCGTACATGATAATCGTAATATCGTGCGCCTCGGCACCCCTTATACGACAATGGCGCTTGAGCGACATGCCATGCCACCCAAGCGCCATACGAACCGACATGCGATTATTGAATCGAGGCCTCCTGCCGCGCGACCTCCAACGCCTTGTTGAAGGCATCCGACGTCCAGCTGGCTCCGGCCACCTTGTCGACCTTCAGGTCCTTGAGCGGCTTGCCATCGACCACGCCATTGATTGCCTCGGCGAAGTCATTCTGGTGGTTCTTGGAGATCGTCGTGAACGGATGCCCCACGATCTCGACCTTCTCGACCTTCTGGTCGGCGATGGTCAGGTGCACGTCGATGGAATCCTCTCCGACCGGCCCGTACTGGCCGTTGATCGAATAGGTGCCGTCCTTGTAGTTGCCGGTGTCCTTCTTGTCGGAGGTCGTGGACTTGCGCTTGGAGGAGCTGTCGGAGCCGCTCGATGACCGGGACTCGCTCTCCTGCGACTTCTCGGTCTCGCCGGAATTGCCGGCATACTCGTCGTTCATCGGCGCGGCCTTGGGATCGCCGCAACCGGCCAGCAACGTGGTCGCCGCGATCAGTCCCGCGGCCGCCACCGTCACGCTCTTCAGCGTGCGGGATTTCGACGGGGAACCGCCGTCCGCAAGCCCGTCATGCTGCAGAGCGCCGCCGTCACTCATGGTCACCACCTGTCTTCGCCGCCTTGGTAGGATCAATGAAATCAATGGAAGAATCGCCATGCTGCGCACCTTCGGCGTCAGAACCGGTGGACGCAGGCTTGCCACCGGCCGCTACGTACGCATCACGTGCATTTCTATCATTCCACTTCTCGCCCACGAGCACGCCGTGGTTGAGCATGATTTCACGCTGGGCGCAACTCGCCACGAGAGCGTCATGGGTGACCACGATGACCGTGGTGCCCTGGTCATGCAGCTGGCGGAACAGGTCGAGGACGATCTTCTCGTTCTTCTCGTCCAGGTTGCCGGTGGGCTCATCGGCGAGAATCAGCTTCGGGTTGTTGATCAGCGCACGCGCGACGCACACGCGCTGCTGCTCACCGCCGGACAGCTGGCTCGGCAGATGGTGGGCGCGGTCCTTCAGACCGACCTTCTTCAACGCCTCAAGGGCTTGCTTCTCGTCGACGACCGAATGGTAGTACTGCGCGACCATCACGTTCTCGACGGCCGTCAGGTGCGGCACCAGATAGAACTTCTGGAACACCAGGCCGATCAGGTTCTTGCGCACGTCGGCGAGCTGGCCGGCGTTCAGATCCTCCAGCTTGCGGCCCTCCAGCGAAACGGAGCCCTTGCTCGGCGTGTCCATGCAGCCGATCATGTTCATCAGCGTCGTCTTGCCGGAGCCCGACGAGCCGACGATGGCCAGCCATTCGCCCTGCGGAACGGTCAGGCTCATATCATCGACCGCATGCAGGTCGCCGTAGATCTTGGAAATATGATCGAGTTCAAGCAGCATATCCATGATTATTCCTTAACTATTCCAACTATTCCTCGCGCAGCACGACCGCGGGGTCAATGCGCGTGGCGCGATGCACCGGGGGGATGGACGCGACGACGGCGACCAGCGCGCTGAACACCACCGACACGACGGCGAGCCACCAGTTGAAACCGATGGAACGCTCAAACACGGTGGCGCACAGCCAGCGGGCCATGCCATAGCCTGTCGCCGTGCCAAGCAGGCCGCCGAGCAGGCCATATACAGCCGATTCCACATAGAACTCGACGCCGATGGCATGCGAGCTCGCGCCGAGCGCCTTGCGCAGGCCGATTTCGTTGCGCCGCTGCGAGACGATCGAGCTGATCGTGGTGCCGACGCCGACCAGCGTGAGCACCAGCACCACCAGCGACACGATCCAGAACAGCGTCTGCAGCATCGTGATGATGCGCGTGTCGGAAGCGGTGATCTTGGTGACCTGCTGCGCCTTGACACGCATCGACGTCATATCGTTGATGCTGTTGACCAGCGCGGTGAGGTCCGAGGCGCCCGACGAGTATTCGATGACGTCCACGCCGCGCGTGGATCCGGTGAGCTTGTCCACGTCGCTGGCCAGCGCGTAGATGATCGAATCCTCGCTGCCGCCGGTGTCAACGATGCCGGCCACACGGAACTCGGTGCCGGACGTGTCCATGATGTCGCTGGAGACGTGGCCGTTCTGGGTCTGCTGGGCGCCGGTGGAGCCGGACGAGGTCTGGCCGTCTGACGTGCCACCAGTGCCGGACTGCGCCGTGCCATCGGTGCCGTCAGTGCCGGACTGGCTCGCCTGTCCCGAGGACGCGGCGTTGTCTGATGCGCGGTAGCCGATGGTGATGCTGCCGCCGACCTTCAAGCCCATCGCATCGGCGACGTCCCGGCCGACCAGCACCTTGCCCGCGGACGGCCAGGAGCCGTCGACGACCCAATGATGGTTGAGGTTCCTGACCTGCGCGGGGTTGACGCCGGCCATCACGTACGGGGCCGCGTTGACGCGCACGTTCTCGTAACGGTACGTGGCGTGCTTTTCCGAGCCCTTGGCGCTCACCATCTGCGTGGTGTGCTCGACCATCGCGTCATCGATGCCGGACTTGCCGTTCTCCGAATCGGCGAGCGGCGTCACGATCAGGTTGGCGCCATAGGCTCGCATCTCCTGATTCATCTGCTGCGGCACGGCGATGCAGATCATCGCCAGACAGAACAGCGTAGCGGCGCCGACCAGCGACGCCACCACGGCCATGACCGCGCGAGACCGCCTGCGGAACACCGCACTCAACAGCATCCTGAAGAACATACCGGTATTGGTCATCTCAGCACGCCTCCTTCATCATCGTCTTACGATCAGCGTCCATGCAGCACCTCCGCCGGCTTGAGGCTCAGAATCGAGCGAATCGACGACGCCGATGCCAGCAGCACGGTCAGCGCCAGGAGCACGAACACCAGCACGAACACCATCGGGCGCATGGTGATGCCCGAACCGAACACCACCTGCCCGATGATCTGCGCCACGCCCGAGCCCAAAGCGGCGCCGGCGATGGCTCCCAGAAGCGAGATCGCCGCGGTCTCCGCCATCATCAGGCGCGACACCGCGCCATCGGTCGCACCGATCGCCTTGAGCAGGGCCAGTTCGCTCGACCGCTCGCCGATCGAGGCGACCATCAGGTTGGCCACTGCCACGGCCGCGGCGAGCAGGCTCAGCACCGTCATCAGGATCATCACGGCCTGGGTCTTCTGCAGCACGTTGCCCTGCAGCGCGGCAACCTGCCGTACCTGCTTGGCGACCGCGCCGGGAATGACCTCCTCGATCTGATAGGCGATTGAGCTGGGGTATGCCGTGCAATACCAGGTCTCCCACTCGTCTTGGCTGAGCGCGGCGGGGTTCTGGGCCGCCTTGCGCGCCAGATCGTTCTCCGGCGTTGTCAGCGCCTTCACCTCGATCTTGTCGACGGAGTCCGGCAGGTCCGACAGCACCTGTGCCACCGACGAGGAGATGTAGATGGCACTGTTGTCGTCGTCGCCGGAATCGTAGACGCCGGCGATGCGAATCTTCTGCTCGTGCGTGTTCCCGGCCGCCGTGGTCTTGCGCAAGGTGACCGTATCGCCGCGTCCCACGCCGAGCTGCTGCGCGAGCGTCGTGCCGATCACGCCCTGATCGGTGTCATCCTTCGGCCAGCTGCCGTCGAGCTTCCACCATGAGCGCATGCCGTCGACGCCCACGACGGTGGTCTCGCCCGACGCGAGCTTCAGCGTCTTGTTGAACCACGTGCCGACTACCGCCGCCGCCGTGCCGTTCACCTGCGCGTGGACGTTGAGTTGAGGCGCGAAATTCGTGATGTTGAACGCCCAGAAAATCGTCTTGATCCTCGCCGCGTCGGACTCCTTCAGGAACGAGGTCGGGTCCGCGTCGGACTGCGGGCCGCCCTCCATGTTGTACAGGTCGGACACCACCGCATCGGACTTCGGCTGCACGGTGATGTTCGAGCCATACGTGCTCAGCTCGGCGTTGAGCTTGTCGCCCACGTCGAACACGACGCCCAGCATCGACACCGACACCGTGGCCGACAGGCACACGGTCAGCGCGATCAGCAGGCGCCTGCGTAACTGGCGGGTGAACGAGCGCCCGATCATTCTCAGAAAGAACATGGTCTAAACCCCTTCCTGCCTTACTGGAAGTGGGCGCTCAGCGCGTCCAGGTCGGTGGTCTGAATGGTGATCTTGCCGCTACCGGTCTTGTACGGGAACGGGATCGGGTTGCACCCGCCCTTGAAGCCGATGGTCGCCAGGTTGATGGCCACCTCACACTTCTTGCAGATGATCTTGCCGTCCTTCTCGTAGTACCCGGCGTCGCCGCAGTTCTCGCAGGCGTCGAGGCCGATGCCGTACGCGCCGCCGTTCTTCTTGATGATGATGAAGCGCATCACGGTGCCGTCCTTGGCCTTGTATTCGAAGCGGTGCAAATGGCCGTCCTCGACCTGTCTGAACGGGATCGTGGCCACGCCGTCCTTGAGCGAATACGCTTCCGGCGGCGAGAGAGTCGGCTGCTGGTTGATTGCGGCCACGCCCAAGGTCAGCGTCGCGGCAACGCCGATCATCGCCACCACGCTCCATGCGGCGGCGGCGATCGCACGGCGCCGGAACGCCTTGTGCTTGCGCACCGTGGCCGCATTGACGTCGGCCGCGAGTCGCTTCGCAGAAACCGGCATACGCAAGCCGGCCACCACCGAGGCGACGGCGGGAATCAGGAATATGAACGCTTGGGCCATAATCAAACCGGACTTGTTGTTGATCAGCCAGGCGAGCATCACGAACGCGATGTGCGGGAACCGCAGCGTGCGGGCCTGCATGATCTGCAGCAGGCCGGTCAGATGCTGCATCAGCTGGATCACCAGCACCACCAGCACCGCGGACAGGAACGCCGGACGGACCGCCGTCGAACGCATCGTGCGGAAGATCGCGGCGATGACCGCGGACGCGATGATGCCCAGCACAAAGCCGAGCGCACGCAGCAGCATATCGGACGTGAAGATCGGGTCTCCCGGCTCGACCCAGATGGTCAGCTGCAGGATCACGTCCGGCAGCGCATAGAACACGGCGAGCGCGATGCCCAACGCCGCCACCAGATTGGCGAGATGCATCACCGCGGCGTGCCGACGCCAATTGCGGGTGATCAGTCGGTTCACGAACACCAACACGATCAGCAGGAGGTCGATGACCACGCAGCACCACAGCACCGGGTAGTTGATGAATGTACGCTGGTTAATCACCGCGGATGCACGCAGTCCGGCGAACACGATCGCCGCCACCAATCCGATGAGGATTCCCCACAGACGCCATCGGGAGCTGATCGGCTTGTCACGCCCCTCGCCGACGGTCAGCATCACACTCATGCACATGACCAGCAACGCGGGCCCCAGCGTGCCCGGCATCACCGCTACGAACTGTTCGAGCATTCGCACCCTTTCCTTGTTCCGTCTATTATGTTCCGTTCATCCCGTCATAAAAACAGCGAAAGCTCCTCTCGGGCAGAGAGGAGCATTTCACTCAGGCAATGTCAATCACCACTGACGCGGGGTGTATTCCCAGTTGTCGAAGGTGACCTCGATCGGCTCGGTCCAGAAGCGACCCTTGACGCCGGTCTCGGGATCGACGTGCAGCATCCAGCCCTTCTTGGCCGGGGATTCGATCGACAGCTTCAGCTGGTAGGTGCCGGCCTTGTCGAGCTTGACGTTGGCGCCGTAGTGCGGGCCGTCGGAGGCGTTCATCTGCATGAAGGTACCGGAGGTGGCCTTGCCGCCTTCGACTTCCTTGCCGGTGGACTTGTCGATGATCGTGTAGTTCACGGTCAGCTCGGGGACGAAGTCGCTCTTGCCGTAGCCCAGCTCAGTACCCTTCTGGTTGGCGTGGATGTCGGCTTCGAGGTGGAAGCTCGAATCAGCGGCCTTCAGGCCCATGGAGGCGGGCTCCATGTCAATCGGCTGGAAGTACACGGCGCCGACGGTCAGCGGGCCGGCGTCCTTGTCCTGCTCCTCGGCGGTGCCGGACGGGCCGACCGGGACCTCTTCAAAGCCTGCGCCGGAGCTGGAGTCGTCCTTCTTGTCGGTGGACTGAGAGGAGCCGCCCGAAGACTTGTTGTCGGAAGCATTGTTGGTGGAACCGCACGCGGACAGCGAGAAGGCCATGGAACCGGCCAGCAGCACGCCGAGCAGAGCGGCGATCTTCTTGTTCTTCATCATTTCTCTATTTCCTTTGTTGTGTAGTGAATGGCATTCACAGATTGTTGGGTTGATTGTTCGGGGCAAGTGTTGGTTGTTCGCCACTCTTGGCGTGAGCGGCGGAGTCGGCGTCAAAGGCCGGCGCCTTGGCTGCGGAGCCGTCGGTGACGGCCTCGGCGGATCCGTTCGCGGCACCGGCCGTCACGGCAGCCTTGGCCTTCGCCTTGCGCTGCTTGATGAAGCCGACCACGAACAGGGCGATCACCGCGATGGCCGCAATCACCTGGGCGATGATGCATTCGACGTACGGGTAGAAGCCGAGCCAGTCGTTCGTCGGAACGCCTTGCAGATACGTTGCCGGGAGTGCGTCGCCCTCGATCAGCGAGTGCACGCCGCCGCCGGCGAACACGACCACCAGCACCGACATCAGGATCGACGTGACCAGGAAGAACGGTCCGATCGGAATCTTCACCGACGTGAAGCGAATCACGAAGAAGATGATCAGCAGCACCACCGCGGCGGCGACAGCACCAATCACCATGCCATGCGTATCGCGGCTCATCGTGTAAATCGACTGGTAGAAGATCACCGTCTCGGCGCCTTCACGGAACACGGCGAGGAAGCTCAGCATGGCGAGCGAGATCACCGTACGGGACGCGACCTTTTCGCCGGCATCGACCTGTGAGGAGACGGAGGCCACCGCGGCTTCGGTCTTCTCCTTGATGTACCGGTTCCATGCCTCGACGCTGGACTTGTTGAGCATCCAATTGCTGGTCCATAGCAACATGGCCATGGCAATCAGGGCGCACACGCCTTCCATGATCTCCTGAATCGGGCCGGACCCGCCGAACGCGAGCACGAAGATGACCGCGACCACGCCTGCGCCGGCAAGACCGGCGAGCACGCCCACATAGATCCACTTGGTGAAACGCTTGTTGCCGGACTTGACGAGGTACGCCACCACGGCCGCGACCACCAGCAGCGCCTCAAGACCCTCACGAATCAGAATCAGGAACGCCTGGCCGACCGAGCTGGTGATGAACTTGGTGAAGCTGCCTTCCTTGTCGGCGGCACCGCCGTCGAGCTTGCCGGCGTCCTCGACCAGCATGGCCTTCAAATCGTCGACGAGCTTCTTGGTGTCTTTGAGCGAGGCGCCTGTGTTCATCGACCTGCGGCACATCTTGAACTGGTACTCGACCTGCGAGACGCGGTCGCCGCTGATGGCGTTCATCACGTTCTTCTCGAAGCCGAGCTTCTCGTAGTACTGGTAGTAGGCGTCGTTGACGAGGGTAGCGCCCTTCGCGCCGTCGCCGCCCGCGTACGACTTGTAGGCCTTGTCGAGGATCGGCACCATCTCGTTGGCCACGTCGGTCCAGCTGCGGTCGCCCTTGCCGGGGTTCTTCTTCTGCTTGGACTGCAGAACCTTGCGCTCCTTTGCGATCTGCTCCTGCAGCGCCTTGTCGTAGTTGCGGGGATTGGCGAGCTGGGTGTTCGCGTCGAGCTGCTTGGCGGTGCTGTCGAGGTCGGAGACGAGCGCGGTCACGCTCTGTTCGATCTTCGCCTCGTTGCCCGTCACATATGACAGGTCCTGAATGTCTTGGAACGCCTGCTGCTGGGAGGCCTGCTTGTCGGAGCCGATGTTGTCGGTCACGACCTGGGTGAAGTTGGACGCCACATAGATCTCGTTGTATGCGGCCATGAAGTCGGACGTGGAACCGGCGGTGTTGCCGTCCTTGTATTCCTTCTGCCCCTGCTGCAGCTGCTTGTCCATCGCGGCGGCGACGTCGGCCCATGTGTCGTAATCCGCGGAACCGTCGGCGGCCATCGCCTGCGGGGCGAACATGACGGCCATCACCGTGAACAGCGCCGCGACGACGGCCAGCGCACGACATCCAACCGCCCGAAGATGCGCTACCGCACGACATCGCATATTGGATTCCTCTCCATATCAACGCTTTCTAAACTATCTATGCAATATAGAGAAAAAGAACCTGAAAGAACAGTCTTGACTTTTGATATTTTATGCGGTAATAGAGCGGCCCCTGAGGCCGAAATGTCTCATATTGTGGTCATCGTATGGGTGGCCCATTAGGGGCCGCTCTCAAAACTCGCAGATACAAGACGTCTTTCGGGTTTTTCCCCTTGTATCTGCGAGTTTTGAGAGCCTGCTTCAGCCATCAAGACGATTCAACACCTTCCGCTCGTCGTAGAACGCGAAGACGATGCTTCCGATGCCGCGCAGCACGGCCGCGCACACCGCGGCGATGCGGTAGCCCGCGCCCGAGGCCACGCCGATCGTGGAGACGTCGGTGAACAGCACGAAGTAGATGGTCGTGGTGGTTTCGGGGAGTTTGAGCAGACTCGTCACGAAGAACGGCAGACCGGTCTGGAACGTGGTAATCGCCACCCAATAGACCACATCCGAGCAGACGAACTTGCGGAACTCGCTGTCCGAGAAGGTCTGCTTGAGCGATTCGACGGTCGACTCGGAAGTCGGCTTGGAATCGACGTAGTCACGCTCGTTGATGGCCAGCGGCGGCACCATCATGCAGACGAGCGCCACCACGGCCATGATCGTGAAGGTCAGACGGATCGCGTTGACACGGCCGAACGCCGGTACGAACCCGCCCCAGATCACGGGCGCCACGTAGGCGACGGCGGTGCCGACGACCCATGTGAACGAGATGGCGATGAAAATGGAGAGCTGCTGCTTGGAGTCATGGCCCAGCTCGGCGATCAGAGCGTTGTATGGCGCGTAGTAGAAGGTCAGCGTGATGTAACAGCCAATCACGGTGACGAACAGGAACGCGGCGTTCACCCAACTGACATCATTGACCGGGCTCCAGAACACCAGAACCGTGACCAGCGCGAGCGGAAGCGACGCGAATTTGAGGAACGGCATACGGCGGCCGACCCTGGCGTCGCAACGGTCGGACAGCGACGCGACAGCGGGATCGACGAACGCATCGAAGAACCTCGCGAATGCGGTGATGCCCCCACGACGGTGACCACGCCCAGAATCGTCAATCCCTGTGGCACGAACACGGTCTGCCCTTGTGCGATGGTCTCCTGATCGGGCTGGTAGAAGTACACGAGCCAATTTGAGATGATGCCGCTCAACAGCGCCCATCCGAACTGCCCGACAGCGAACGCCCAGATTTTTGCCGAGGGAAGGTCTTTCACCGCTTTCCCCGTCCCGCGGACCTGAGTTTGCGCTTCGCCCGTAATCGCCTTGCCGGCCATCATGAACCTTCCGTGACCTCATTGACACATATGTCAAGCGTAGCACCGGGCAGGCGGAAAACAGCGCAACGATCCCCGTTGTCTAATTGAAAGTGCAACACCCGTTAGATTGGAGATTGTCCGGATAACCAGTCCGAAGGGATGTCGCACCTATGAGAGAAGTATGTTCGCACCTGTCGGAAGAGGAACGCCGGGC
>CWGX01000005.1_pt1 | contig 35701 bp, 35 predicted proteins | sample 682481 | NCBI WGS metagenome assembly CWGX01 (sample SAMEA3735743, study PRJEB9488) | human gut metagenome | biome: ENVO:mammalia-associated habitat; material: ENVO:feces | place: Malawi | collected 2009-02-27 | reverse complement strand
AAGGTGTTGCACTTCTATCTAGAACCCGGGATGCCATGGTATCGCAGCATCATATGGCACGATGGACACGTAACGACACGCAAAACAGATACACTGCGCGGAAACGACTCTGGAGGTGAGCAGATGGCCGGACGACGAACGACTCGGCGAACGCGATCAGTCTCGCCTCGTGATGGGCAACCGCCGATCCGGCATGAGCTGTCGCCGACATGGCACGCACGACCCGCCGCGCATCGGGAACGGCCACGTCACGGCATGCGACGGACCGTGATCATCGTCGCGGCGATGCTGTGCGCGGCCATCGCCTTGTTCGCCTCGATTCCACGACTGATGCGCTTCGTATGGCCCGCTTCCGGCCCTGAACCACGCCGGGCGTCGGACGCCTACTGCTCCGCGACGCTGTCTTCCGGCGGCAACAAGGAAATGCTGTCCGTTGAACAGGCATTGAACGCCGAAATCATCACGAGGGCGGCAGTCAAACGGGGCCTGCCCGATCATGCCGCGACCGTCGCCATCGCCACGGCGATGCAGGAGACGCGGCTGATGAACCTGAGCTACGGCGACCGGGATTCCGTGGGACTGTTCCAGCAGCGTCCCAGTCAGGGGTGGGGCTCGAAAGAGCAGCTGATGGACGAGACGTATGCGGCGAACAGGTTCTACGACGAGCTGGTCAAGGTGCCGAACTGGCAGTCCGTCCCCGTCGAGGACGCGGCGCAGTCGGTGCAGCGTTCGCAATATCCGGATAGGTACGCCGACTGGACCAATCTTGCGCGGACATGGGCGGCGGGTCTGACCGGCGAGACCGGCGCGGGTGTCGCGTGCGCGCTGGAGCCTGCGCAGCCTTCGGACGCGGACATGGATGGTCTGACCAGTGATTTCCGCAACGAATTCCCGACCGTCATGGTATCGCAGCCGTCGAGTCCGGAGCCTTCCTCGAAGACGCAGGACGACGGCGGCGACAAGGCCGCCGACAATTCCGCGGCCAATGACGGCTCGGGCAAGACCACGTCCAAGACACTGACGTTCACAATGTCGGCCGGAACCGACACCGAAAGCGGGAAAAGGCTCTGCCGCCAAGCGGCGGCCTGGCTGGTGGTCCATGCACGGCGCTACGGCATCGATTCGTTGCGCGCGAACGGCATGCGCTGGAACCGCACGGACGGCGTGTGGACCGGCACCGAGACCGGAGATCTCACCATCACGGCGACGCTGGCCTGATTCCGGCCGCCGTCATGACATCCGCCCCCGCCGCCCGGCTGGTATAAGACACCTGGTTCCATCTCACGGACAGCGCGCACAGTCAACCCGCGCGTGCAGCTCATTCGCACATCGCTGGCGAGCCCGGCAAAGCGAGACGCTGCGCGACACGCCCGAATTGCGTAGCAGAACTGCAAGCACGCATCCCGGAAAACGGCCTTGTTCCGTCATTCCCGCAGAACATGTAAGACAGTCCTGCTACACAATTCGGGCGTGTCGCACGATGAACCCCGTCAGTCACTCACTCAGCGACCCGATTTCGCCGCGCGGATCTCATCACATAGGCACCGATCGGAACGGTCATCAGACCGCCGACCACGAACAGCAGCCGTACATCGACCACATCGGCGAGCGGGCCGAACACGAGCATGCCCGCAGGCACTCCGAATGCCGAGACCGAGGTCAGCAGACCCAATACTCGCCCCTGCGGGACATGAGCGTGTACATGGGCGCGGCAAGCCTGTCAGCGGAATTGGAGAGCACGACGAAACCGAAATCGATGTGGCGCGCAGGGGCGTCATCCGAGCTCTCCCCCGGACGACGAAGACGGGCATCATCCAAACGAATCAGCGCGACGAAGCCTATGCCGACAATCGCCGTGGACACGTCGACGAGCATGATCATCCACAATGGCATCAGATTGACGAGGCTGCGGCGATTGCAGGAGAGGCGATGCTGATCGCCGTCTGCAACGTACCATTAATCGCGTTGACGCGCAGCAACCATGCCTCCGGAGCGATCTGCGGGATGAACGATTGCACGGCCGGGGTCTGGATTCCGCCGCCTGCCGAACGTATGACCAGAACGACAAGAATCAGCCCGGTATCACCCCAGCCGACGGCCATACTTGCCGACAGGCATATGATCACGGCCGCGATGACGGCATCGGGAAGCATGACCAACAGTTTGCGGTTCCATCTGTCAACCCAGACACCCCCGAACACGGAGACGATTGCCTGCGGCAGGGCGGCGGCGACCATCGCTCCGGTCATGACCATGCCGGAGTTCGACCGCAAGACCAGGCGTATTGCACGACGCTGGAGCCGAACAGCGACAGCGGTCCGGTCAGCAGCAGGACGACGTTTGTGAACCTCCGGCCATCGTGCGGCGGCCGGAGCACAGTTAGATGGTGCATATAGAATCTCGTTTCTTGTTTTCGATTGGGAATAACGGAATCGAACAAGACGCGAGAGGATACGGCACGCAAGCACACGCCACAGAGCGCGCAGCCGAATCATCACGTCCCAGAGAGCGCTCAAAGGGGTATATACGTCTCCAATCCGACGGCCTGCGACTTGCCCAGCCCACCGGATCAGCGGATGGCCACGTTCGATGATGGCCCTACCCGCACGCGCGTCAGTGAAGACGTGGGCGCATGACCGCGGCGTACGGCGCGGTCATCATCATGCATACTCTGGAACACATGGGAGGACAAGGCCCGATGCGCCACGCCGTTCGACATGATCGACCGTGATCTCGGCGAGTTCTGGCTACTCGACCAGTGGACCACTGGTAAGCCTGCACGGCTGGACCCGTTCGCCGCTCAATTACGGTTCGAGCAGCACCATCCTGCGACTGTTCACCAGCGCATTCTTCCATGCCGCCCATGCCCGCAGGCCACGGTATGTCCAGCTGCTCGATGAGCACCGACACGCCGCCCGCCACCGGGCGCAGCCCGTCGCCGATAGACTGGAGCGATGGGCAAATCGAAGAACAAACCGCCGTTGCGCGCACGCTGGAAGACCATGGAAGCCGCCATAGGCATGGAGATCCGGGAGCACAAAGGCTCGTTCGCGGTGTATGTCGTGCTGCGCGTGCTGGTGATCGCTGTCGCGGTGCTGAAGTTCTTCAACGGCGACTATGAGGCCGTGTTCCTGTGCATCCTGACGTTGCTGTTGTTGCTGGCGCCCGCGTTCGTCCAAGTACGGTTCCGCATCGAACTGCCGTCCGCGCTTGAGGTCATCGTATTGGTGTTCGTGTTCGCGGCTGAGATCCTGGGCGAGATCAGCTCGTTCTATGAGATCTTCCCGTTCTGGGACACGGTGCTGCACACGATGAACGGCTTCCTCGCGGCCGCCATCGGCTTTTCGCTGGTCGACCTGCTCAACCGTTCGGACCGTGTGAAGTTCGAGCTGTCGCCGCTGTACCTGGCGATTGTGTCGTTCTGCTTCTCGATGACGATCGGCGTGGTCTGGGAGTTCTTCGAATTCTCGATGGACATGCTGTTCGGATTGGACATGCAGAAGGACGCCGTCGTGCATTCGATCAGCTCGGTGATGCTCGATCCGGCCCACGCCAATCACGCCGTTCATATCAACGACATCACGCAGGTGGCGGTCAATGGGCGCGACCTCGGCCTTGGCGGCTATCTTGACATCGGCCTGATCGACACGATGGAGGATCTCATCGTCAATTTCATCGGCGCGGTCGTGTTCTCCGTCATCGGGTTCATCTATGTGAAGAACCGCGGCAAGGGCGTTTCCGTCATCAGCCGGTTCGTACCCCGACGCAAATCCCACGACCGCGATTACCTGCGGCTTGCGGGCGGCGACAGCGATGCGTCACTCGCGCCGGGAGCGCAGGCTCATCAGGCGCAACGCCAGTCCCAGCACGATCCACACCACCACGATCACCCATGATGCGGGTTTGAGCGCGGCCGGGGAGAACGGCAGCACCTGCAATCCGATGATGACGAGCCCGGCCGCGATGGCGAGCACGATGTTCGCCGTCTTCGGCTTGCCGGTCTTGCGGTCGATGGACGCGAAGCTCTTGGGCAGATAGCCCCACCCTCGCGACCGGGCGGATTATGTGTTCGTCTACGCGCTCGCAGGCCTGATCGGCACCGTGCACGAGACCATCTGGGCATACCTGACCAAAGGCATGTTCGAGTACCGCAACGGATCGATCCTCACCCCCTTCAACTACGTGTACGGTCTCCGCGTTGGCCATCGTCATCGTGCTGCGCCGTATCGACCGGGGATGGAAGGTCGTGCTGGTCGGCGGTCTCGCCGGCGGCATGCTGGAGTTCGCGATGGGTCTGATTCAGGAGTATCTGCTGGGCAGCCGGTCATGGAACTATGCGAACGAACCGCTGAACATCGGCTGGCGCACCACCGTCCCGTTCATGCTGTTCTGGGGGCTGTTGTGCTATCTGATCGTCCGTTTCATCCTGCCGCTCGTCCTGTGGCTCGTGCATCTCATCGACGACACGTAGCACACGCGGCTCGCGACCATACTGCTGTCGTGGATTCTCATCGACGCCGTGGTCACGCTGCCCGCGATCTTCCTGTACGGGCAGCGCGCCAACGGCGTGGTGTTCGACAACTGGTTCGCGCAGCATATCGGGCGGCTTTCGATGACGACTTCATGCGCCTGCATTTCCCGAACATGCGCGTGTGAGAGCCACCGCGGGTCGAGCGGCACCATATATCGGCCGCAGGCTCGTTCGGCGGTGATGGCTTATGGGCGTCACGCCAGGCTGGCGCCCAGTTGACGGATACCTTCGAGTTGGGCCGTGGCGGCCTTACGCTTGTCGGACGAATCGTCGCACATGGACAGGTTGTCGACGTACACCAGCTCGACGTTCTTCACCCCGCAGTACTTGGCGAAGGTCTGCCGGCAGATCTGATTGTCCAACGACTCGCCGATGCCGTCGGACTCATACCATTGCCGCGAGCCGCCGGTCAGCATGATGACCCGCACCGTCTTGTCCGCGAGCGCGCCGGGGGTGCCGTCCGGATGATAGGCGAACCCGCGGCAGATCACACGGTCGAACAGTCCCTTGACCATCGCCGGCATCGTATACCAGTAGATCGGGAACACCAGGGCGATTACATCCGCCTGAGCGAGCCGGCGCTGGATAGGCACGACGTCCTCGGGCATCGGGGCATGGCCGAGATAATGGGCCCGGTCGGCCGCAGAATACACGGGATTGAATCCTTCATCGTACAGGTCCAGCACGTCCGCCGACGCGCCGCGCTCGACGGCGCCCGCCGCGAATGCCGCACCCACGGCATCCGTCATGCTGTCCTTTTCGGGGTTGCTGGTGATGACAAGTATGTTGTTGCTCATGATTCCATTGTCCCGGAAAGCTGGACCGACGACGCGGCGAGCGACGTCAAATCAAGTCGTACGGCATCTGTCTCCGGACCAGCCAGAACACGCCCATGACCAATATCACCGCGCCCGCCCACGGCACGCGTCCGCAGAACACCACGCAGCATATCGCGGCGAACCGCGCCGCATAGAACGCCACGCGGCGAGCGCCGCTCCTCGGCGTGGTCTCGCAGGTCATATGCGTGTAGCTGCCGCCGAGAGTGCGGCCTTGTCTGAACCACGGAATCACCCATTCGAACAGCACCAGCATGACCAGCATCGCGATGTCCCCGAACCCGAGCGGGCCGAGCAGCCGCATCCGCTGCACGTCGGCGCCAGGACGACCCGAAACCATCGTGACCAGCACCATCGCGGCGACGCCCACAGGGGTCGCGCACACCACGACCAGTCCCATGTCGATGAGGAATGCCACGAAACGACGCACGAACCCCGGCCGGGTGACCGTCTGCATATCCGTGCGCCGCGGCGGGAACAGCCGGTCGAACAGCATGGCGCAACCGTATCCGATCACGGCGCCCGACGTGTTCCATATCAGATCGTCCACGTCAAACAGACGATACGAGCAGGGAAACACACCCATCACCCCCGTCAGCTGCATCGTCTCGACAAGCAGCGACGCGAGAAAGCCGACCGGCAGGGCGACCGCGAATTTCCAGCGGAACACCCGTTTCATGATGAAGCCGAGAGGGACGAAGAACACCACGTTCATCACGATCTGCAGGATCGCCGTCAGCCCGTCGGTGCGGATATCACCGATGAACTGCAGCGGATTGAGCTGCGGACGCAGATGGTGGGTGGCGCAGTACGCTGCGGGATCGTCCGGCATCGGATACAGCGTGAAGCACAGCAGGCCGATCAGATACAGCACCGTCGCGTACGCCGACAGCGCCGCACCGAAGCCGAGCCGGTTGTCCCGGTGGTACAGCATGGCCAGCACGGGCACGGTCACGATGAACGACACCAGCGGCCATAACGCCACCGACATCATGAACGGCGCCGAAAAGCTCTCGAAGAATCCCATATCGTCTGCTCCTCCCCTGTTGGTTTCACTGTAGCCGAGTCGCAGGCCGCCGGGCCATCCGCCATGAGACCGATATGGACGGCGAGCGCTTCGGCCACGACGGGCGGCATTCATCCTCAGGAAGGAGAAGAGAACCACAGAAAAGGGAAGCACGGGAAACGCGGCGAGGGCCGGCCGGAGCCCTGGCGGTTGTCCTCCTCGGCCCCGGCGCCCCATATTGTGACGACCGGTCACCCGAACACACGGCGACGGGCTACAGTGGGGAGCAGCTACATGGGCAGGAGGCACAATGGACATTCTTTTCGTGACCAGCGATCCGGCGTTGGCTTCCGCGGTGAAAGGCACGCTGGAATCCGCCCGGCACACGGTGTCTGCCGCGTCGGATGTCGATTCGCTCGCCGGCGCATGGCCGCATGGCACACCAATGGATCTGGTCATCATCGACGACCTGTCCGCGCATGATCTGTTGGATGAGACCAGACGGAGCCTGTCCCGGCTCATGGACGGCAAGGCCGGCGACGGCACCGGTACGGCCATGCGGCCGCGCACGCTGCTGCTTTCCACTCCCCCGCGCACGCCGAAGGCGAACCCGGACGACACGCCGCAGGTCAGACGGCAGACCCCGTTGCCGACGATCCGCAAAACAGGCCGGGCCAAGGCCGACGGGCAGGCCGCCCGGCCGGCCGCGCCCCCATCGTCTCTGGACGGCGCTTCCAGCGTCCCGCCCATTCATGCGGATGAGACGATCGTCAAGCCGTTCTCGGACGTCGAACTGCTGTCTTACGTGCACGCGCTGGAATCCGGCGGAGCCGCGGACGAGACCACGCTCATCCACGGCGACCTCATGCTCGACACGCGCAATCGGCAGGCGTTCTATCGCAGCGGCAAGCAGCCGCTGGCGCTGTCTGCGCGCGAATACATGACACTGGAGACGCTGATCCGGGCGAACGGCGAATTCCTCAGCTTCGACGAGCTGCTGGAGAAGGTCTGCGGCACGGGCATCTTCGAGCAGCGTGACATCATGGACGGCACGCTCTACTCATTGACGCGCAAGATGCGGCGCATGGGGTTCTTCATCACGCAGCGGGGGCATCGTTACCGCATCCGCTGACATCAAGCCGTCGCCGGCCCTCCGTCGCCGTTCCGCTGCCGGCCGCAGCCGACAGCGTTGCACGAAAGCCGGTATCGAAAGACAAGAAAAGGCGCGGTTCGGGCATGCATCGCCCGAGCCGCGCCTTTCTGGTCACATGCCGGTCATCGGTTCTCGTCGACGACCGGCACCTGTCGACGGTCAGTCCTTGTCGATGGTCTTGCCTGCGGTGGCGCCGGAGGACAGGTCCTGGATCTCGGTGATCTCAAGCACCGGGATGGCGGCGGGCTTCTTGGTGCCCTTCTCCTCGGCGACCTTGACCTGGGCGTCATAGATGTCGTCGTCGGTGTGCAGGGTCACGGTGCCGCGGAAGCGGTAGCCCTTCTTCTCAGCCAGGTTGGCAACGGCGACGACCAGCGGGCTGCCGTCCTGCAGGTTGCGGTAGTGCTGGCCGGCGGTGCGCTCGTGGTAAGCGAGGTGGTTGTCGTCGAGCACGAACATCGACATCTTCGGGCCGAGATCGAGGTTGCCGTCCTTGTCGACGGTGGTGATCCACGCGAGGTTGTTTTCGATGAACGTCTTCATGTCGGCGGTGAGCGTTGCCATAGTGCACGATCCTTTCGTTTGGTGATGGTCACACTGGTTATTCCACATATCAGCCTACTTCAAACGCCTGTGGCCTCATAGCGAAATCAGCCGACTGTGAATAATCTCACCTGCGCCGCGCGGCGTCTCAGCCCTTCCACGCGCGCAACACGGATTTCGGCACGCGAGACGCGTCCCAGCGGTAGTGGCCGGTGACGCCCATGCGGCGCGAGAACGCAAGATAATCGTTCTCACGCCGCCGCTGATTCATATTGTGCAGCACGTAGGAGAACCCGTCAGCGTCCCGCTTGTCGGAGATCACGCCGATATGCTTGACACGGTCGAACACGACGATGTCGCCCTGCTGCCATTGCGCATGATCGTTGACATCGTTGGTGAGGGTGATCCCGTATTTGCCGAAGAACACGTCGAGCACCCCGGTACGGCGAAAGTCGATGTTGGGGTCGGGTTTGGCGGCCACCGACGCATAGGACGCGCGGTCCGCGGCGATGTCCGCATCAATCATGGCCTTGAGGTCGTATCCCGCGTTCCGGAAGGCGCGCCACACCACATCGACGCAGGCGCCGCGGTCGGCGGGCGGGTATCCGCCCTGGTAGTAGCCGTCGTCGTATGCCGGGTGCGCCAGCGCATCCTTGCGGGCCCCGCGCATGATGTCCGTATAGTCGTCCACACCGTTGCCGTTGAAATCCACCGGGCTGGTCAACACGGGATACCTGCGCCGCGACACGTCGGGCGGCATCGCCGTCGTGTCGGGCTCTCGCGCGTGCGAGTACATGGACGAGACCTTCACGCCGAACGCCTTCACCCCGCTGATGATGCCGTCGCGACGCGACCATAGCCATGAACCCGCCAAAACGGCGGACACGATCAGGAGCGCCACCATCGCGGCGGCCACCGCGCGGCCAACCGCGCGACTGGCTTTGCGGCCATCATCGCGGCCATCATCGCGGCCGTCCTCGCGGCCGTTTCCGCCGCTTCCGCCCGCGGCATTCCCGTTCGAAACACGATATCGCCGAATCATAATCGTTCCGCCCTCCATAGTCGTGCGTCCCGCATATCCCGCGCCCGGCGTCGCGGGCGGAGGGCCGCGGCGGCCCCCGGCCCGGGAATCCGGGCAAACGACGGACGACACGATGCACGCAGGCCCGCGCCGCGGCTAGGATATTGGATGGAATATGTTGGGTGAAGCCACCGTCCTCATCGCGGCCCGTCATCGTCTTCATTATGGACGGCGTCGAGCGGCAGCGCAAGCCCGTATAAGGAGAATATGCATGAACATCGTCGAGGCAATGGAGCGGCGCCACGCGGTCCGCGATTTCAGCGACCGGCCCATCGATGACGATACGCTTCGCGCGCTGAATGAGGCCGTGGACGCGGCGAACGCCGACGGCGGGCTCGACGTCCAGCTGGTGCAGGACGACACGGATGCGTTCGGGGGATGCCCGACCCATTATGGTCGCTTCAAGAACGTCCGCTATTGCATCGCCCTGATCGGCTCCGACGACGAGGACCCGGCACAGCTGGACCGCAAGGTCGGCTATTACGGCGAGCGCCTTGCCCTGACGGCGACGCAGCTGGGGATGGACTCAAGTTGGGTGGTGTTGCACGAGACGCACGACCATAACGGACGCTGGCGGCTAGGCGAGGGCGAGCGCATGCCCGCCGCCCTGGCCTTGGGGTATGGCGACAGACCGGGCCGGGCACATCGCAGCAAGCCTTTGGAAGAGCTCGGGGCCGTGGAGAACGGCGACCTCTCCGGCGCTCCGGATTGGTTCCTGTCGGGGCTTCGCGCGGTGGCGCTGGCTCCGAGCGCATTGGGCAAGCAGCCGGTGCGCTTCACCCTGCTGGAGGACGGCAAGACGGTTCTCGCGCAGCCTTTGGAGGGCGTTCAGGCCGATATCTGTCTGGGCATCGCACGGTATCATTTCGAGGTCGGCTCCGGCCATACTGATATCGTCGTCCGCTGATTCGACCGGGCCGGCATGGCCGTTCTCCCGAATCAGTCGCACGATTGTGCAGATTCAGCTATAACCGTGTGATTTTTCAGCATTTTTCGCCGCAAGATAAGTCAAGTTCGAGAAGGAACCGCTAGCGTCGTTCAACATGAAGAACTTTTTCAAGGGAATTTCGCTGTCGTCTATCGCGGCAGGCGCGTTGGCGGCGGTCACCTCGTTCCTGTTATCGGCGAAAATCGGCATCGCCGGTTCGGTGATCGGCGTGGCGATCGGTTCGATTGTGTCGGCGGTCTCGTCACAGATCTATCAGAACGTACTGCACGAATCCGGCCGGAAACTGCAGGATGTCGCGGGGACGACGGGCGACGAGGACGACGGCGCTACGAAGACTGCGGCTGATACGGATGCAACCGCTTCCACCGACGCCAATGCGCAAGACCATACAGCGATCATCGCCAATCCGGTGGCGCTGCCGGCCCCCGCATCACACGAGCTCGGTCACGGTCCGCGGACCATCGCCTCGGACGCCGCACGGCGGCTGTCTCACGGCGATGAGACGCAACTGATCGGCAACGCCCCGGTGGACGCCGATGCGACGATTGCGAGCGGGATGCCCCCCGTGCCGGCGCCACCGTCCTCGGCCCGCGCCGCCACGCCAAGCGGCATGCGCACATCCGCCCGGCCTGCCGCAGCCAGATTCACGGCCTCCAGGTCCGCTACCTTCAGGTCAGAGGCCGATCGGGCGAAGCGCAACAAGCGCACCGCCATCATCGTCGCCGTCGTCAGCGCCCTGGTGGCGGTAGGCGCGACTGCCGGCGTCATCCTCGCCATCACCCAAGGTCAGGGAACCGATCCTGTGGTCCGCGATTGGGTACGCCAGTCGAACACCCCGACCGAGCCCAAGCAGCAGGCACCGCAGGACGACACGACCGACGGCAACAGCGACACCAAGGATTCGACAACGAAGGGCGGCACCGATTCGACCGGCAAGGACTCGACCGGCGACAGCAGCAGCTCGACCAACAGTGGCAATGGATCGACCGATTCCACTCAGGGCAACGGTTCCGACTCCTCCTCGTCGAACGGGTCTTCCAGCTCCAACGGATCAAACGGCTCGAACGGGAGCAACGGCTCCGACTCCACCGGAACCGGCAACGGAAACTCCTCAGGCTCCGACTCCTCCGGGTCGGGCTCAGGCAGCAACGGAACCGGCAACGGATCGGGCAACTCCGGCTCCGACGGATCAAGCTCCAACGGCAACGGCTCAGTCAGCTCCAACTCCGGTTCCAATGGTTCCGGTTCCGACTCCGGCTCCTCGTCGAGCGGGTCGTCGTCGGGATCCTGATCGGGTTCTTCCTCCGGTGGCGGCTCCACCGGCACCAGCGAGTCCGGCAACCAGGCGTGACGCCAAGCAGTCCACTCGTATCCGTCCGCTTATCCCGCGGAAGTCCCACCAGAACAGCCACATATGGGACTTTCGCCGGATAAGCGGCCCACCGGCCACGTTCCCCACACCCATATGTCGCCCCTTATCCGACGAAAGTCCCATTTAGCCGTCCTCAGATGGGACTTTGGGCGGGTGAGACGGATGACGCGGGTGACGGAGGCTGTACGACACGCCCAGTTTGGTTTTCATACCGACTTGAGGTAAATTATTAAACGGCTCAAAAAGCAGCCGATAAATGAATTTGGGGCTATGGCGCAGCTGGTAGCGCATCTCCATGGCATGGAGAGGGTCAGGGGTTCGAATCCCCTTAGCTCCACAGATTGAAACCGGTCGATTTTGACCGGTTTTTTCGTTTACGCACGCTCTCCGGCAGGCAACCAAAAGAAAACGCTCCGCTTTCTCGCTTTCGAGGGGTTGATTCCACACTCAAGGAACATCTATCTGCGTTTCAGGGGGTTGCCAGATTGCGATATCCGGAGTATTCCGGCCGGATTGCCATTGAAGTCATGCGGTTCCTGGAGCTTGGATACTTGGCCGGCAACCCCTTGAAACGCAGATAGATGTTTCAGCGTCACCGAAACAACCCCTTGAAAGCGAGATAGGCATCCATTCACCGAGGAATCGGCGGATGACCGTCAGTCGCCGTGCTGCACGCGCATGAGCACCGTGCCGTCCGAGCCGCTGACGACCGCATGAGGTGCCGGGTCGAGCGACAGCTCGACATGCAAACGTTCTCCGCCATGGCCGACCGCATCATAGGCGTACCGCCTGTTGTCGACCGTCACCGGCGTCGTCATGGCGTGGGTGAGCCACGGATTGCGCCGGCGGATGCCGATCAGCCCTTGGATCAGGCGATACATCCACTCCCCCGTGCCAGGCAAATCATCCGGCGATGCGGGGAACCCCGGCCGCACCGCGTCATCGCCGCCCATGCGGTCCTCCTTGACACCGCGAAATGCCTGCTCGTCGCCGTAATAGATGCTCGGCACGCCGCCGACGGTGAACAGCACGGTCATCGCGAGGGAGGCTCCGGCATCTCCTACACGACTGGCAATGCGTGTCACGTCATGGTTGCCGACGAACGTCTGCGGCGCGAACGACTCCAGAAACTCATTGTGCCGTTTGAGGCTCCAATCCAGTTCATAGAAGTTCGCGGATTCGAGCGAACTCCAAATCGCCTTCCACAGCTCGTACTGGGTGAGTGAATCCATGCCGGATTGCCGGACAATCGCGGGGTAATCGCCATGAATCACCTCTCCCATGATCCACACGTCGGGGAATTCGCGCCGCACGGCGGGCAGAACACGCGTCCAGAACGCCGGCGGCACGGCGTAGGCGGCGTCCAGCCGCCATGCGGAGGCTCCACGCCGCAGCCAATGCAGCATCACATCGGTGACGAGCCGCACGACCTCTTCCGAGTCATGATTGAGTTCCGGCAGTTCAGGGTGCCCCTCGAACCGGCGATAGTCCACTCCCCCGCCTGCATTTCGCGTGATGTGGAACATCGACTCGTGGCCGTGGCCGGCGAGCGCGTCCCTAAACGCCGGGAACGAGCGCCCAACATGGTTGAACACGCCGTCGAGCATCACGCGGATGCCCCGGCTACGGCATGCATCGATCAGCCTGTCGAATGCGGCGTCATCGCCGAGCCGAGAATCGATGCGATAGTAGTCGACCGTGTCGTACCCGTGGGTCTCGGACGCGAACACCGGCCCCAGCAGTAGGCCGTTCGCGCCCATGTCGATGAGATAGTCAAGCCACGGGATGATGGCGTCGAGTCGTGGCACCAACGCCCGCTCGCCCTCGTTGGACGGGCGTATCGGGGCGCCGGTGAATCCCAGCGGATACACCTGCCACCAGATGGTCGTGTCGTTGACGCTCATGCCATAGCCGCTCATCGCATTCTCCTCATCCGACGAGTCCGTTCCCGTTTCCCGTGACCGGGTGTGCCGCAGCGATCATCTGGCCGGGAAATCCGGGTATCCGTCCCCGTCGAGGTCGGGCCCGTCCGGGCCGCCGTAGTAGCCGTCGCCGGTGCCCATGAACTCGCGGGTGCTGACGCGGTTGACATTGCGGGCGGTATCCACCGCGTGCTGCAGTTCCTTGCGCACGGCGAAACCGTCGATGATGTTCTTCAGCACGATCTTGCCGCCGGTGGACTGGTCCATCGCGTCGATGAGAATCGTGCTCAAGCCGAAGATGCGCTGCAGCAGCGTGCGCGAGATCGTGATGTCGACGATGCGGAACAGCTTGACGGCGTCGAAGCTCTGATGCAGCAGACCGCTCTGCGTGGCCAGCTCGTCGGCCGTCAGAGTGTACGTGGTGAACGTGAACGGGGTGCGGCACCAGTTGCGCTTGCGCTGCGTCCAGATGATGTCGCCGTCTGCGATGTTCTTGGCCATGATCGGTCTCCTCCTGCTGTCGATGACGGTATGCTCCCATCGTAGCCCGTCATTCGGGACGCGATGTGTCCTCTGCCAGCGTACAGGGAACGGCGGATAGAGGGACGGACGGGGAGAACGCAGCATCAGGAGCCTGCTATAGGGCCGGATGCTCCCACTGGTCGGTGTCGGCGAGCGCCGGACCATGATTGTAGTCGACGAGCCGCCACCGCAACGTGCCGTCGGGCATGTCGGCTGCGACGAACCGCACCCAGTGCGCGTTGCCCATGCTGACCACGTCGGCGAAATCGGGGTGGATGGCCCCCAATCCCAGCACGGTCTGCACGGTCTGCGCGATCCATGAGCCATGCGAGAACACGTACAGATCCGTGTCGGCTCCGGCGCTGAACGACCATTCCTCCAATGCCGCGCGGCCTCGCTCGCCGACGGCGGCCTTCGTCTCGGCACCATGCCGCAGTTCGCCGCCGCGATATTCCGCCCATGCACGGTAGTCCTCAGGGCATTCGCGCTCCAGCTCGGCCAGCTCCTTGCCTTCCCATTCGCCGAAGTTGCGCTCCCGCACGCGGGCGTCGGGGTGCACGACCAGTCCGAGCGGGTCGGCGAAGGCGTGCGCCGTGGTCATGGCACGACTCAGGTCGGATGCCACGACGAGCTGCCGGCGTTCCGGGTGCGATTCGACGTATAGGGAGCGCAGTGCCTGCGCGGTCTGCCTGACCTGCCATTCGCCGATCTCATCCAAGGGGATGTCAATCTGCCCCTGGAAGCAATGCCGGGCGTTGTATGAGGTGCGCCCATGCCGTATCAGCGTGATGGAGCGGACGTGCTCCGGCATCGCCTGCGGCGAGGAGACGTCACTCATCAGCTTCGCCGGCATCGTCACCGTCACTGCCGTTGTCGGCGGATTCGTCGCCCGTCGTCTCGGGGTGTTCGAGAGGCAGCTCGACGACGGGGCAGTCACGCCACAGCCGTTCGAGGCGATAGTACTCTCGCGCGTCCTGATGCATGATGTGGATGATGAAATCGCCGTAGTCCAGCAGCACCCACTGTCCTTCGCCGACGCCTTCGCGCGAGCGCGGGGACAGATGCCCGCACTTGAGGTACACGTCCTTCTCGACCTCTTCCGCGACGCCGATCACCTGGCGCTCGTTCATGGCGGTGGCGACCATCATGATGTCGGTGATGGCGAGCAGGTCGCTGACATCGAACGCCTCGATGTCGGCGGCTTTCATGCGGTCGGCCGCGACTGCGGCGACGCGCACGGCATCAATGGAACTCTGGACTGCTGTCATTGGATCAACGCTCCCAAGCGGGCTTCCAGCCCTCGACGATGTGTTGTGTGTTTTCGGAATAGACCATCGAATCGTCCGGCACGGCGTGGCGGATGACCGAACCGGCACCGGTGGTGACGCTGTCGCCGACCTCGACCGGCGCGACGAACAGGTTGCCGGCGCCGACGTGCACGTTCGAGCCGATGTGCGTGCGGTTCTTGTGCACGCCGTCATAGTTGGCGGTGATCGTGCCACCGCCGATGTTGGTGTGCTCGCCGAGTTCGGCGTCGCCCACATAACTCAGATGCGGCACCTTGGTGCCGTTGCCGATGTGCGCCTTCTTCATCTCGACGAACGCGCCGGCCTTGGTCTCCTCGCCCAGCTCGTTGCCCGGCCGCATGTAGGTCCACGGGCCGATGTTCGCGGCACGCCCGATATGCGAGCCCTGCACGCGGGAGCGTTCGACGACGGCCTCGGCGTCCACGATCGCGTCGATCAACGTTGTGTATGGGCCCACGACCGCGTTCTGACCGATCACGGTGTGGCCTTTGAGGAACGATCCGGGCAGCACGGTCACGTCCTGCGCGAGTTCGACGTCGTCTTCGATCCACGTGGTGTCTGGGTCGAGGATCGTCACGCCGTTGAGCATCCAGTGCTCGCATACGCGACGGTTGTGCGCCTTCGACAGCGCGGCGAGCTGCAGGCGGTCGTTCACGCCTTCGACGCTCAGCGGGTCGGGCGCGGCGAACGCCCCGACCGTGCCGCGCGTCTTCGCGGTCTCCAGCGCGTCGGTGAGATAGAACTCGCCCTGCGCGTTGTGGTTGTCGAGGTTCGCGATGGCCTCGGCAAGCAGATCGGCGTCGAACACGTACACGGACGTGTTCACCTCCTGCACCGCGAGTTCGCTCCTGTTGGCGTCCTTCTGCTCGACGATGCGCAGCACGTGGCCGTCACGGTCGCGAATGATGCGGCCGTATCCGGTCGGGTTGTCGAGGATCGTGGTCAGCACGGTGGCGCCGTCGCCGCTCTGCTCGTGGAACGCCACGAGCTTCTTCAACGTGACGGAGTCGAGCAGTGGCATGTCGGACGCGGCGATCAGCACCGAGCCATGCAGGTTGCGTTCCTGGGTCAGCTGCGCCATCGCGCACTGGACCGCGCGGCCGGTGCCGGGGATGTCGTCCTGGTTGACGATGTCGACGTTCGCGTCGTAGGACCGTGCCGCCTCGGAGACGCGGTCGGCCTGATAGTGCACGACGACGGCCAGCGTCTCGGGCTCCAGCTGTCCGACCGATGCCATGACGCGCTGGAGGAAGGTCTTGCCCGCGAATTCGTGCAGGACCTTCGGCTTGGACGAACACATGCGTGTTCCCTCACCTGCGGCGAGGATGATTGCGGCGGATAGTGCCATTTCGGTGCGACTCCAGTTCTCTGCCGACTGCAGGATTGCTGCCCGGCCGCGGATTGCCGCGGAACCGGGCGCGAAAGTTCCCCCACCTGGACTCGAACCAAGACAAAGGGTTCCAAAGACCCGTGTGCTGCCATTACACCATGGGGGAATGGCGGTGAACCCGCCAAGTTTTTATTATGCCATACCTCGCGACTTCGTCAAATCGAAGCTCATGCGAACAGGAAGCCCTGCCCGTGGTGCTCGGGGTACGTGTCGAAGAGCTCCGCGACGGAACCGTCCTCGAACACCGCGCGGATGGCGCTGGCGAGCAGAGGCGCGATCGACAGCACGGTCAGGCCGTCCCAGCGCTTCTCTTCGGGAATCGGCACCGTGTCGGTGAGCACGATCTCGCTGGCGCCGCAGTTCTTGAGACGGTCCACGGCCGGACCGGACAGCACGCCGTGCGTGGCGACCACGGTCACGGACTTGGCACCCGCGTCACGCAGCACGTGGCAGGCTCCGGCGATGGTGCCGGCGGTGTCGATCAGGTCGTCGACGAGCACGCAGTCCTTGCCCTTGACATCGCCGACCACACGGTTGGCGACCGCCTTGTTCGGGCGCGTGATGTCACGCGTCTTGTGCACGAAGGCGAGCGGGCCGCCGCCGAGGCGTTGCGCCCACTGCTCGGCCACGCGGATGCGGCCGGCATCCGGGGAGACGACCGCGACGTTGCCCAGCTCGTTGGAGAACCGATCGCGGATATAGTCCACCAGCACCGGCATAGCGATCAGGTGGTCGACCGGGCCGTCGAAGAAGCCCTGGGACTGCGCGGCGTGCAGGTCGACGCTCATGATGCGGTCGGCACCGGCGGTCTTGAGCAGGTCGAAGATCAGACGGCAGGAGATGGGCTCGCGTCCGCGATGCTTCTTGTCCTGACGGGAGTAGCCCAGCAGCGGGCATACCGCGGTGATGGAACGCGCGGAGGCACGCTTCAACGCATCGATCATGATGAGCTGTTCCATTATCGACTTGTTGACCAGATCCGCGTGGGGCTGCAGCACGAACACGTCCGCGCCGCGCACCGATTCGGTGTAGCGCACGTACATCTCGCCGTTGGCGAAATCGTATGCGGTGGTCTCCAGTATGTCGATGCCAAGCTGTTCGGCGACGTCCGAGGCAAGCTTCGGATGCGTACGGCCGGTCACGAGGATGAGGTTTTTATCGGGCTTTCCTTCGAGGATTGCGCTCACCATGTCTCCAAACGTTTGTGTTTCGCTGAAGTGGACAATGTCATAGTAACCGTGCACACCGACCGCATGTCACATGCAGGCCAGACCCGGTTCATGTTCCGTTAGCGTTCCCGGCACGACTCGCCGGCGTGTCCCGGTCAGCCGGAACGCCTGCGGTACAGGCCGTGCTTGCCGATGTACTGCACGACGCCGTCAGGGACGAGGTACCATACCGGCTCGCCGTGCGTCGCGCGCCGGCGCACATCGGTGGAGGATATGGCCAGCGCCGGGATCTCCAGCGTGTCCACCTTGCCGTCGGGCAGCCGCACCCCCTGTGGCGACGAGTAGCCGGGCCGTGTGACCGCTACGAAATGCGCCAGATCCCACATCTGGTCGGCGTCCTTCCACTCCATGATCTCCGCCACCGCGTCGGCGCCGGTGATGAAGAACAGCTCGGCGTCGGGATGCTGCGAGCGCAGGTCGCGCAGCGTATCGATGGTGTAGGTGACGCCAGGCCGGTCGATGTCGACGCGGGACACGGTGAATTTCGGGTTCGACGCGGTGGCGATCACCGTCATCAGATAACGGTCCTCGGCGTTGGTGACCTGCTTGTCGAGCTTGAAGACCGGCCGGCCGGTCGGCACGAAAATCACCTCGTCGAGGTCATACACCCAGGCCACCTCCGAGGCGGCGACCAGGTGGCCGTTGTGGATCGGGTCGAAGGTTCCGCCCATGATGCCGACGCGCGGGCGCATGTGCCAGTTGCCGCGCGTGGAGAACCGCTTGGCTCCGTCCGGTTTTTCGGATGACAGGTCCGACATGCGGCGCTCCGGCTCGACGAGATATTGGATTTCGGGCGAGGGGTCGGCTTCTGCGGCCAATGGGCTTGCCTCCTGCGGCGGCCTTCGCGTCGTCATGCCTCCGAGACCTCCGGCTGGCTGTCCGCCTCGTCCGTCTCGCGCTCGCCCTGGTCCGCGGTGGTGTTGGCCTCCTGCGGGTCGATCTTGCCCATGTCCTCGTCCCATTCGTCCTGCACGACGCGGCGGATCTCGGCGAACGTGGGCAGGGGGAAGCCGGGCTGGTACAGCCTGCGCACTTCGGCGACGCGCTCGGTGATACGGATCAGCGTGTCGGTCATGCCGTCGACGTCGCCCTTGCGTTCCATGGCGCTGAAGCGGCGGATGTACTGCTCCATCATGCCCATCTGTTCGCGCACCGTCTTCAGCTTCGCCGCGTCCAGTTCCACGACTTCCGGGGAGTCGGTCTCCGGCCAGCCGATGAGCACGGCGTCGGCGTATTCCAGCGATGCCCGCTGGCTGGCCGAGGCGATGCCATCCTCGATCTGCACCAGGAACACGTAGCGGACGATGCTGAGCCGTTCCGCGGCAATCTTCAGGCCCAATGTCTGGTCGTTGAGATCGATATCGTCCCGGATGGTGGAAATCACCGGTCGTTCCTCGCTCATGCTCGTACCTGCCCCGTTCCGTAGCCGATCCACTTCGTGGTGGTCATCTCTTTGAGTCCCATCGGGCCGCGGGCGTGCATCTTCTGCGTGGAGATGCCGAGCTCCGCGCCGAAGCCGAACACCCCTCCGTCGGTGAAACGGGTGGAGGCGTTGACCATGACGACGGCCGAGTCTATGCGCTTGGCGAACGTTTCTATCGCGGAGTAGTCCTCGGAGATAATCGACTCGGTGTGGCCGGTGGAATGCATGTTAATGCGGTCGATGGCCTCGTCGAGCGAATCGACGACCTTGACCCCCATGGTGAGCGCCAGATATTCGGTGTCCCAATCCTGGTCCGTGGCGTGCTTCATGGCGAGGCTTGGGATGCCGGCCGCCTCGATGATGGCGAACGCCCGCTCGTCGGCGTGCAGCTCGACACCCTTGTCGGCGAGCGCCTTCGCCGCGGCCGGCAGGAACCGTTCGGCCACGTCGCGGTGGACCAGCAGCTTTTCGGCGGCGTTGCATACGCCGACGCGCTGCGTCTTCGCGTTGATGATGATGGGGATCGCCTTGTCGAGGTCGCCGCTGCGGTCGACATAGATATGGACGTTGCCGGCTCCGGTCTCGATGACCGGCACTTTGGAATTGCGTACGACGGCCTGGATGAGTCCGGCTCCGCCGCGCGGGATCAGCACGTCGATGTGGCCGCGGGCCTCCATCATCGCCGTGGCGCCCTCGCGTCCGTATTCGTCGACGGTGTCGATCAGCGCCGGGTCGAATCCGTTCGCGGCGAGCGCGTCGTGGATCACCGCCAGTGTCGCCGCGTTCGTGCGCTCTGCGTCGTGCCCTCCGCGCAGTATGGCGGCGTTGCCGGATTTGAGGCACAGGCTGGCCACATCCACGGTCACGTTCGGCCGGGCCTCGTAGATCATGCCGATAACGCCGATGGGCACGTGCACCTGATTGAGCCGCAGCCCGTTCTCCAGCGTGTATCCGCGCTCGATCTCACCGACCGGATCAGGCAGCGAGGCCACGTGGCGAACGCCTTCGGCGCTGGCGGCGATGCGCGGCTCGTCGAACCGGAGACGGTCGAGCTTCCCGGCGTCCATGCCGCGAGCGGCTGCGGCCTGCATGTCCTGCCCGTTGGCGGCGGCGATGGTCGAGGCGTCGGCGTCCAGCGCATCGGCGATCGCGTGCAGCAGGGCGTTTTTCACCTGGGTGTCGGCCTGCGCCAGATCAGATTGGGCCCGTGCGGCGGCGTCGGCTTTCGCGCAGACGCCGGAGAACACCTCGCCGTTCAATTCATCTTTCGTCATAAAGCCCAGAATAACGCAGATTGCGAGCTTTGCGGGGCATTCGTGTCATCATGTCAATATAGGAGCACGTGTCCTGCGGCCGCGACGCACGCCGGGGTCCATGCCAGTATGCGGTACCCGCCGCCGCCATGCCCACGCCTGACGGTAGACTTGAGCCGAACTTCATCCCATTCAGCAGCAACGCAAGGATTACCAGTGACCACGTTCCACAGCACGCGCAGCACCACCGACTCACTTACCTCCAAGCAGGCCATCCGCAAGGGCATCGCCGACGACGGCGGCCTGTTCGTGACCGATTCCCTGGGCGAGACGAAGGTGGACATCGCTTCCCTGACAGGCAAGCCGTATCAACGGATCGCCGCCGAGGTGCTCGGTGCGCTGCTGCCGGACTTCACCGAGGCCGAGCTCGCGCAGTGCATCGCCGACGCTTACGGCGAGCAGTGGTCCGACAGGCTCATCACGCCCCTGAAGCCGCTCGGCGACGACTACATCCTCGAACTGTTCAACGGCCCGACCTCCGCGTTCAAGGACGTTGCGCTGCAGATCCTCCCCCGTTTCATGGCGCACACGACGCCGGCGGACGGCGACACCGACGAGAAGATCATGATCCTGACCGCCACCTCCGGCGACACCGGCAAGGCCGCGCTGGCCGGATTCGCAGACGCGCCCGGTACCGCGATCACCGTCTTCTACCCGCAGGGCAAGGTGAGCCAGGTTCAGGAGCTGCAGATGAGCACGCAGACCGGCGCGAACGTGAACGTGTGCGCGGTCGAGGGCAACTTCGACGACGCGCAGTCCGCCGTCAAGCGCATCTTCGGCGACAAGGAGCTCGCCGCGAAGCTCGCCGCCGACTCGCACGTCGTGCTCTCCTCCGCGAACTCCATCAACGTGGGCCGTCTCGTACCGCAGGTCGTCTACTACTTCTCCGCTTACGCGCAGCTGCTGGAGAACCAAGTCATCAACGTGGGCGACGAGGTCGAGTTCGTCGTTCCGACCGGCAACTTCGGCGACATCCTCGCCGGCTACTACGCGAAGATGCTCGGTCTGCCGGTCAAGCACCTCGTGGTCGCCTCCGACAAGAACAACGTGCTGTTCGACTTCCTGACCACCGGCACGTACAACCGTCAGCGTCCGTTCTTCCAGACGATCAGCCCGTCGATGGACATCCTCATCTCCTCGAACCTGGAGCGCATGCTGTACTACATGTCCGAGGGCGACACCCGTCTGATCTCCATGCTGATGAATGACCTCAGCCAGTGGGGCACGTACGAGGTTCCGGAGCCGCTGCTCGCGAAGATCCGCCAGCTGTTCGGCTGCGGCTGGGCCGACGAGGACCAGGTGCGTGAGATGATCGCCGACTGCTGGAAGAAGAACCGCTACGTGATCGACCCGCACACGGCGTGCGCGTACTTCGTGGCTCAGCAAATGCCGCGCGACCCGTTGACCCCGCGCGTGATCCTGTCGACTGCGAGCCCCTACAAGTTCCCGCGCGTGGTCAACGAGGCACTGGGCCTGGATGCCGACGGCACCGATTTCGAATGCATGGATGTGCTGTCTCGCGAGACCGGCACCACCGCTCCGGCCGCCCTGCGTGGACTTGAGACCGCCGATGTACGTTTCAAGGACGTCGTGCCCATCGATGGCATGGAGGATTACGTCGAAAAGGCCGCCCAAGCGCTGTAACAGCTCAGCCCCCGCTGTCGGGGGCTGTCATGCGAATGACTGGGGCATGGCACTTGTAGAACAAGCCCTTCTGCCCCCCAGTCGCTCCGCGACAGCCCTCCAGACCCTGCAATTGCGAACATGCTGCGCATGTCAGTTTGCTGGCTCACTGTCGTTCGCACTTAGCCTGTAAACAGCTCTGCTGTTTACTCGACGGCTCAGCCCGCCAGCAGGGGCATAAAGGGGCTTACAGCTCTTTGGCGCGGTAGAAGCGGATGGCCAGAGCGGCGGAGATGCAGTAGACGCCCACGCACAGCACGACGGCAATCAGAGCGGCACGCCACCATACGCTCATGAAATCCACGACGCCTTGCAGCAAGCTCTGCCAATCAAACGGCAATCTGGACAGCAACGCGACGAGTGCATACAGCCCGACCATGACCACAACGAATATCCGCATCATCGCCCGGAACGTGAATCGGTACGAAAACGCCATCAGAATCGATCCGACGATCAGGGAGGACGCGAAGATGACGGCGCTCAGTATCATGGCACCGGCCCAGCCGGAATCCATCATGTCGCCGAAGGCGAGGAAGACGGCGCTGCATGCCATCACGTCCACGGCCCACATCGCGCAGGTCACCAGCAGAAACAGGAACCGTCCGGCCACCTGCGACGTACGGGCGATGGGAATCATCCCGTTCATGGCCCGATGACCGCTGCTCTCCTCCGCGACATTCACTCTCAAGGCGGACATCCACGACATCACCGCAGCCATGCCGCTTACGCCGCCGGAGACGCTGACGGCGACCTGTCCGGGTGCGCCGGTCACGGTCAGCACCAGCGCGGCCACGCAGGACAGCACGGGAAACAGCAACATGAACAGCACGTTGGACAACCCGAACAAATCCACTCGCACGCAATCGAGCTTGCACTGCCTCACTACGGAACTCCAGCGCATCTCACCACTCCTTTGCCTTGTACACGCGCACGGCGATCGCATACGAGACCGCATACGCCGCGGCGGAGACCGCGACCAGCATCGCGGACAGCCAGAAACGATGCGAGACGACGGCGTCCACCACGCCCATCACCTTGGCGATCATCGATACGGGGAGGACTGACGGGATGAACGTCCCGATCAACGTGACGATATAGCACACCGTCACCGTGATCTGCAGTCCGATGATGTTGTCCCACAAACAGGAAACGGGCATGATCACCGCAATAATCAGCACGATGGCCAGACCGCCCACGCCGGCCACCCACAGATTGCCCGTGAATGACCAATCACGGCGGACAAGCGGCTGCACCCCATCGATCAATGCAATCACCACGGCCCCGTACACGGCCAGAGCCAGTCCCATCAAGTACCGCGAGGCCATCTGGTTCCGCCGCGATGCGGGCGCCAACCCGCGCAGCCGGTACCCGCTCTGCATGTCGATGAGCGGCACGGTCAGCACCATCATGGCGAGCGAGAACACCGCCATGACGACGCCCAACCGGAAACCGAAGCCGTCGACGAACGCCCCGCCGTTGAACATGATCGAAAACACCGGTGCGAGCAGCACCGAGGCGAATGATTTCATGGCGCCGTCGCCCAGCAGATACGCCAGGTCCAGATGCAATGCGGTCGCCAGCCCACGATTTCCCCGCCGTGCCCGCACGGCACGGGATGGCACGGTCTCAGTCAACGTTCCCATGGCCGACCTCCTTGAGTGCAGACGCGGCCTCGGGCGAAGACACGACGGAATCACGGGCGTTGGTCAGGCGGATGATATCGTCGATGGAGGCCGGCTCGACGACGATATCGGCGACGGCTGCGCTGACGGTGCCGAGGCTGTCGGAGCGCACCAGCGCATCGAAACCGGTCTGGTATGTGTGCGAGCCAAGCACCACGCCGGCAGGCAGCTGGGCCAACTCGTCCGGCCCGCCCTTGACTATACGGAACGATTCCTCGAATTCGTCCTTCGGCCCGGTGTAGTAGAGCCTTCCACCAGTGATGTAGGTGATGAAGTCGGCCGCACGTTCGAGGTCGGCGGTGATATGGGTGCTGAACAGCACCGAATGCTCGCCGTCCTCGATGTAGGCATGCAGCATGTCCATGAGTTCGTCGCGGGCGAGCACGTCGAGTCCGCTGGTCGGCTCGTCGAGGATGAGCAGTTTGGCGTCATGGCTCAACGCGATGGCGAGCATCAGCTTCATCTGCATGCCCCTCGAAAGGTCCCTGATCTTCTTCTTGCCGTTCTGGGCTCCCCCGAGACCGAAATCGTCCAGGTACCGCCGATACCGCTCCCCGTTCCATGCCGGGTAGAGCGGGGCGACGATGCGCTCGACCTTCGAGACCTTCCACTGTTCGTACAGGTAGCTGGAGTCGAACACGACGCCCAGCTGTTCCTTGACGGCCTCCTCGTCAATGATGTTGTCGAGGCCGAGCACCTGGATGCTGCCGTGGCCCCGTCGGATCATGTTGAGGATCAGCTTGATCAGCGTGGATTTTCCGGCGCCGTTCGGGCCGATCAGCCCCATGATGTAGCCCTTGGGCAGGTCGAAGGTCACGTCGTCCAGCGCGAAGCCGGAGTCGTAGTGCTTGGTGACGCCGGTGACCGCAAGGGCCATCGTGTCGGGTTCGGATATGGCGGTCATGGCCATGGTCCTTTCTTGTCTCTCGTCCCGTGGCTCCGCGTATCACAGCGACGCCACGGTGTTCGCAGGTTGCCGGCCAATGCCGGCACTCACTGCTTGCGGTACTCGTCTTCGAGCATGCGGCCCAGTTCACTCAGCGCGATGTCGGCGGCTTTGGCCGCGCGTATCGCCTCGGCCAGGTTTTCGCGGACCTGGGTTTCGAGTTGACGTCGCATCAGCTCGTTGCCCTTGTCCATCACGAAGGTGCCTTTGCCCTGGAGGTTCTGCACCACGCCCTCATCGGCCAGTTCGTTGTACGCCCTGGTGACGGTGAGCACGGAGACGCGCAGTTCCTTGGCGAGTTTGCGCAGCGAGGGCAAGGCCTCCCCTGCCTCAAGCTCGCCGCTCATCACGGCGCTGCGAATCTGGTTCTTGATTTGCTCGTAGATGGGTTCTCCGGACACGGATGAGATGATCAGTTTCATCTATGCCCCTTTCCATGTGTCTCCAGTATCACAGCCGGATTACTGTTCTACTGTTACATATAACAGTAGAACACTTATGGACAACTGTCAAGGTCGAGAGCATAACAGTTGCGCGTCGGTTCACAGACTGCGCGGCGCCTCGCTGAAATCAAACAGCACGCCGTCGGCGAGACCGCAGATATCCGGCCAGTCCCCGTCAGAAGAATCATCATGGATCGCCCATACCCGCATGCCGACGGACTTGGCGGACCGCATCGCCACCAGCAGATCCTCGAACACCGTGCACTGCTCCGGCACCACGCCCAGACGGCCGGCGGCCAGAAGGAACACGTCGGGACGGTCCTTGCCGACATCGTTCGCATCGTCGACGCTGACAATCTGGTCGAAATAGTCGAAAATGCCGACGTGCTTCATCGCCGGCTCGCGCAATGCCGGCGGCAGGGACGTGGCGACGGCCAGCTTCGCGCCCGACCGCTTGAGATACGACAGGTATTCGACCGCATGCGGCTTGGCCTCCACCACCGTCGAATAGGCGACGCGCGCCATGTCATCCCACTCCTGCATCAGCGCCTCGGGCGTGTCAGGCAGGCCGAACCGGGCGATCGTGTATTCGGCGATCTGCCGGAACTGCATCGCCGCCACCTTGCCCATGTAGTCGGCAGGGACCTCGATGCCCCGTTTGGCGAGGAAATCGATGTCGACCTGATCCCATACGCCCATGGAATCCAGCAACGTTCCGTCAAGATCGAAGATTGCCGCCTTGCCGTGGTTGTCGTCCATGATGTTCCTTCCGCTATTGCCGGTTATCCGGTCCGTATGTGCGCGCTGGCCGTCCCAGCTATGTCAGCGACGATGATGCCAGCAGCTCGCGTGCGTGGTCGAGCGACGCCTCGGATTCGCTGCCGGACAGCATCCGGGCGATCTCATGGGCGCGCGCGTCGCCGCGCACCTCGGCGACCGTGGTCGTCACCGCGGACTGCCCGCCGTCCGAGGCGCCCTTGGTCACGACGAACTGCGCGTCCGCCCATGAGGCCACCTGAGCCAGGTGCGTGACAACGATGACCTGCGAGGTCCGCGCGAGACGGGCGAGACGCCGCCCCAGCTCCACTGCGGCCTTGCCGCCGACACCGGCGTCGACCTCGTCGAAGATGAACGTCATCGGCCCGCCCTCGCCCGCGGGAGCCGCACTCGAACGCCGATCCGCGGCGGCGAGCTCCAATGCGAGCATCAGGCGGCTCAGCTCACCGCCGGAAGCGCTTTTGCCCATCGGCAGCTGCGGGGATCCAGGGAACGGCGTGAACAGGAATTCGATGTCATCGCGGCCGTTCGCGTCCAACGGCCATGTCGAGGCCTCGCCGGCGGAATCGGATACGGGTACCGCCTCTTCCCCGCGATACGTGACGCGGATATCGAGCCGCGCCCCGGCCATGGCCAGCGACGACAGCTCGTCGGTGACGGTGGCGGCCAGCGACTGCGCCGCGGCCCGTCGCGCCTCGCTCAGCGCCCCGGCATCCTGCAGGGCCCGGTCGAATGCGGCTTCGCGCTCGTCCTGCAGCTGGGAGACCTTCTCAGGAGACGCGTCCAGATCCTCGACCTCGAACGTCGCCTTGTCGCGCCATGCAATCACGTCCTGCAGCGTCGGCCCCCAGCGCCGGGTCAGCTCGCCCAGCTCGTGGATGCGCGCGTTGATGGCATCCAGGTCCTCGACGCTCTCCTCGTCGTCAAGCTCACGCGACAGCGAGAACACGATGTCCGACAGATCCGCGTTCAGGGATTCCAGACGGTCAGCCAATTCGCCGAAATCACCGTCGACACGGATGTCGCGCAATGAGGAGATCGCCTGATTCAGCAGATCAGACGCGCTCGATGAATCGGCGTCGACATCCATCTGGGAGGCGTCAAGCGCCGCAAGCGCCCGGCTGACACCCTGCGCGATATCGGCGGCGTTCTCGATGCGGGCGCGACGGCCTTTGAGCTCCTCGTCCTCGCCGGGCTGGGGGTCGGCGCGGTTGATGCGCTGGATGGATTCGCGCAGATAGTCCGCACGCTGCCTGGCGGATGACTCCTGATGGCGCAGTCGTTCCAGACGGTCATCAAGATCGCGCAGAGCATCCCATGAATGACGGTACCGCGCCAGCAGATCATCATCGCCGGCGACCATGTCAAGGAACTCCCGCTGCCTGGATGCGACGGCGATGCGCAACTGGTCGGCCTGCCCGTGAATCGTCACCAACTGCGACGCCAGTGATTCCAAGACCGAGCGGGGGGCGCTCTTGCCGTTCAGCACGGCACGGGACCGGCCCGGCACCGGCACCGTGCGCGACAAGTACAACTCCCCGTCCTCCAGCACGGCCCCGGCATCGCGGGCCTCCTGCGCCACGCCGCCGCGGTCATCCACGGCGAACACGCCTTGCGCCCATGCCTCCGAAGCGCCCGGGGACACGCGCCCGCTGCTGGCCGGTCCGCCGGAAATCAGCCGGATGGCGCTCAACAGCATGGACTTGCCCGCTCCGGTCTCGCCGGTGATCGCGGTCATTCCCGCGGCCGGCGTGAGCAGGGCACGATGAATCGGGCCGAGGTCATGAATTTCCAGTTCCTCAAGCATGGTCGGCCCCCTGCTCGCCGGAAGAAGGCACCGCGGCCGTGTCCGCCGCACCCCTTGCACGCGTGCGCTGCGCCGAGGAACCACCGTTCCTCGCGTGCTCGCGCCATCCGACCACCGGCAGATCGAATTTGGTGACCAGACGGTTCGTGAACGGCACACCGGACAGCCGGGCCAGCCGCAACGTGCTCTTCGACTCGCGCACCTCGACGCGGGTCCCCTTCGGCAGGGCGCACTGCCGCCGTCCGTCGCAACAGATCCAGCCTTCGGATGACGAATCGTCGAGGATGTCCAGAGTGAACGTCGAGCCGGCGCCGATGATCAGTGGGCGGGCGAACAGGGCATGCGCCGCCAGCGGCACCAGCTGCAGCGCCTTGACGTTCGGCCACATGATCGGCCCTCCCGCGGAGAACGCGTATGCGGTGGATCCGGTCGGCGTCGACACGATGACGCCGTCACAGCCGAACGAACTCATCTCCACATCGTCCACCCGGATCGACAGCTCGACCATCTTGCCACGGTCGGCGCGCTCCAAGGTGATGTCGTTCAGCGCCCAGTCCTGCAGCGGCTCATGCGCACCCGGCAGCCACACATCTACATGGGCGATCATGCGCTCGTCAATCGAATAGTCATGGTCGGCGACGCGCCGGATCGCCTCGCTCATCTGGAAACTCTCGAATTCGGCCAGAAAACCGACATGACCCATGTTCACGCCGAGAATCGGCACCTGCGTGCAATGCACCAGTTCAGCGGCCCGCAGTATCGTGCCGTCGCCGCCAAGCACCACGACGATCTCGGTGTCCTCGTCGACCTTGTGGGTCACGCCGCCGAACTGCGGCGCCTCGACGTTGTCGATGATCGACACCTCGAACCCGACGCTGCGCAGCCGGTCGACCGCCTCGGACACCACCGTGCCGCTTTCGCGCAGACGCGAATGCGTCACCACCACTGCATGCCGAGCGCAGACCATCGCACACCTCATCATCATCCGAAACGACCACGTACTGTCATCCACAATATCCCATAAGGCGCCACGAACCGCTTATCCGCCGAAAACGAAACGCAAGCGCCGCCGGCGGCGCGTCCATGAAGACCGATCCGGGGCCGGGGCGGGCCCGCGCCCGCGATGCGGACGACGGCGGCATCAGCGCCAAAGAATACTAAAATGGCGAGTGCAACCAGTCTGTTGCCGCGCTTGACGCGCGCCGACGCATACGAAGGAGCGGGGACCATGTCAAATCTCGTTTTTGACGAGTCCTCAGCGAACCGCGAGGCATCGCACGGCTACGCGTGGTGGTTCTCCGGCGACACGTTCGAGAAGGCCGCCGCCGAGGAGCGCACCCGCAGGAAACGCAGCTTCATTCACCATCTCACCTCGCATCCCGGCCGTCTGACCATCATCTACTTCCTGCTGCTGGTGGCCCTGTCCACCAGTCTGTTGCTGCTGCCGGTCTCCTCACACGAAGAGGAGCCGACCAGCTTCTCCACCGCGTTCTTCACCGCCGTGTCCGCACTGTCGACATGCGGCATCTCCATCGTGAACGCGACCACGCACTGGACCGCGTTCGGCCAGGTGGTGCTGCTGGTATCGGTGCAGATGGGCGGCTTGGGCGTCATGACGTTCGCATCGCTGATCGCCCTGGCCGTCAACCATCACATGAAAGCCACGCAGAGGCTGCTCACCGCCAACGAGCTCGGCACCACGAAACTCAACGAGATCCGCGGCGTGCTCACCGTGGTCATCACCACCACGTTCATCATCGAGTCCGTCACGTTCCTCGCCCTGTTCCCCGGCCTGTACGGCATCAACAGGGGCAATGTCCGTCATACCGCCTGGGAGGCGCTGTTCTTCGCGGTCATGTCGTACAACAACGCCGGCTTCACGCCGGACGGTGCCGGCCTGCACGTCAACAACTGGGCGGTCGGCATGCCGATCATGGCCAGCGCGTTCTGCGGCACGCTGGGGTTTCCCGTGCTGCTCAACCTCATGCGCTGCGCCCGCCACCGCACTCCCCCACGCCGTTGGAGCCTGCACACCAAGATCACCTTGGTGACGACGTTCTCGCTGGTGCTGCTGTCGCTGTCGTGGTTCCTGCTGGTGGAATGGGACAACCCGTTCCTGTTCAAGGGCGCCGATGTGGAGACGCGGCTGCGTTACGGGGTCGTCGCGGCGGTAATGCCGCGCAGCTCCGGCTTCGACCTGAGCTGGGTGCCGCAGGTGAGCGAGCCGACGAAGGTGTTCATGAGCGTCATCATGTTCATCGGCGGCGGCAGCACCTCCACGGCCGGCGGCATCCGCGTCACGACGTTCGCGGTCATCCTACTGATCTGCCGTGCCGCGTTCACCGGACACACCGACATCAACGCCTTCCGGCGCCGGATTCCGACGCGCGTGGCGATGACCGCGGTGAGCATCACCGCCGCCTGCCTGTTCCTAGTGCTGAGCGCGTCGCTGGCGTTGATGCTCGCCTCGGACTGCTCGCTCACCGATGCCCTGTTCGACGCCTGTTCGGCGTTCGGGCTCGGCGGCTATTCGGTCGGCGTGGCGCGCGAGGACAATCCGGCGGCGTTGTTCATCCTCGCCACGGCGATGGTGGTGGGTCGTCTCGGTCCGATGACGATCGCATACGCGATCAACAGGCCCCGCGCCTTGGAATCGATACGATACCCCAACGAGCCTATCGTGGTCGGCTGAGGGCGCCGCCGATACCGTCTGCATCCGACGGATGCCGCCGGCTCCGCCTTTACCGGACGGCCAGGGATGGCCATATCATGACGTAGAAGCGGTACCGTTCACCGCCGCCCGGGGAATCGGCGGCGTCCATGACGGCGGCACCGGCACATCGCCGCGCACGGCGGCGGAAAGGATGATGGCATGGCACGCAACAACAGGAGCATTCTGGTCGTCGGACTGGGACGATTCGGCAGTTCGGTGGCGACCACGTTGGATTCCATGGGGCAGGACGTGCTCGCCGTCGACAAGGATCCCGAACTGGTCAACAGGTGGTCCGCGCAGGTTCCCACCGTTCAGGCCGACATGACCGACGTGCTCGCCGTCGAGCAGCTCAACGCGTCCGATTTCGACACCGCCGTCGTCGCCATCGGAGACAGCGTCGAGGCGTCGGTGATCACCGCCGGAAACCTGCTGGACGCCGGCATCAGCGACATCTGGGCGAAATCGGTATCGAAGGAGCACGCGCGCATCCTGCAGCGCATCGGAGCGCGTCATATCATCAACGCCGAAACGGATGCAGGCAAGCGCGTCGGGCATCTGGTGTCCGGCAACTATCTGGATTACATCGAGATCGAGGGCTCGCACACCGTCGTCAAGATCCACACGCCTTCGCACGTGGTCGGCTATTCCATCGCGGACGCGAAGGTCAACGAACGCTACGGCGTCACCGTCGTCGGCATCAAGGCGCCCGGCAGCGAGTTCCAGTACGGTTCCAAGGAACTGGTCATGCACCGCAACGACGAACTCGTCATCATGGGCAAGCAGGACAACATCGACAAGTTCATTCGCGGCTGACCGACGCCAGGCACCCCCTCCATACCCCGTATGACCACATACTGAGCGCAGGCACGTGCCGCAACGCCATCCAACTGGTACAGTCAAAAAGGTGTTGCGGCACAGTCGTCGCAACGTAACGACATGGCGGCGAGGGTGGCGCAATGGGCAATATCACGATGGTTGACGGGCATGTGCCCGACGGCTCGTATCAAAACGTGACGGCGAACGGCAGCTGCTCCTGCGATGCCGGCATGCGATTCGACGGTTTGCGTGCCCGCGGCTCATTCGATGCGATGGGGCTCGACGGCGGGAACGTGCATTGCGAGGGGCGTCTGGCCTGCCGCGGCGACATGCATGTCAACAGAATCAGCGGGCATGGCGAGCTGCATGTCGGAGGCGACCTGCGTTGCTCCGCTCTGGATTTCACCGGCAAGATCATCGTGCAGGGCGATGTCATGTGCCCTGGCGGCATGACCGTTCGCGGACTGCTGCGCAACCGTTCATGCATCGTCACGAGATACCTGGATATGCAGGGCACGTTGGACGCGGACGAGCTGCGCACCGAACGGCTGCGGATGACTCCCCTGTCAAGCGCCATGTTCGGGCGCAGCGGCATGACGGAATTCACCCAGACGAGCAACGCCGAACGAATCATCGGCGGCGATTTGCGTGTCAGCAGGCTCATCTGCACCCTGATGCAGGGCGTCTTCATACGGTTGACTGACGAATCGCATGTGGAACGCGCCTCGTGCATCACGAAGCTCGCCGTGGACAGCACGTCCAGCGTATTGCTGGTATCCGGTGCCGCCAAGCGTGTGTATCTGCGCAATACGTGACACGGACGACGAATCCGCGCGCGATGCGGCGTTTTTCAGTCGGCCTTTGCGGCGATGTCATCCATGCGGGCGAACAGCAGGAACTCCGTGTTCCCGTGGGTGCCCTCGATCGGTGACGGGGCGGTTCCCGCAACCGTCAACCCATGCTGGTTCGCGCAATCGACGACCGTCTCCAGCGCCTGATCGCGCAGATGCCGGTCCTCCACGATACCACCCTTGCCGAGATTGCCCTTGCCCACTTCGAACTGCGGTTTGACGAGCAGCACCACTGAGGCTCCGGGCGCGGCGATGCGCGCAATGACCGGGATGACGTATGTCAGGGAGATGAAGGACACGTCCGACACGATCATGTCCGGCCGATACGGCAGATTCGCGGCGGTCACGTCGCGGATGTTGACCCCGCTCATCTCGATGATGCGCGGGTCGCGCGCGATACGACTATCGAGCTGACCATGCCCCACATCCAGAGCGATGACCTGAGCGGCTCCCCTGCGCAGCAGCACGTCGCAGAAGCCGCCGGTCGAGGCGCCGATGTCCAGGCAGCGCAGGCCGCGCGGCGAAGGCAGGCCTCGACCGGAGAACTCGTCGAAGGCGCCGATCAGCTTGTACGCGCCGCGAGACACGTAGTCGTCGCCCTTGTCGACGGTGATCGAGGACGCGGTGGCCACGTTCGCGGCCGGTTTGGTGACGGCGACCCCGTCGACCAGCACATGGCCGTCACGGATCAGCCGCTGTGCCTTGGAGCGGCTCGGCACCAATCCCAGACCGACGATGAGCGCGTCAAGACGTTCCATTCCTGCACCTTTCACATCCGGTGGTTTCCCTGCCAGCGGCCTTGTCTTTCAGTGGTTCTCGTCGAGCTCGCGCTGCAGCTGGCCGAGCACGTCGCGGAAGACCTCGATGCGCTGGTCGTCGTCTTTGCCGTCAAGGTCGGCGAGCTGTGGGTAACGTTCGGTGATATCGTCCGGCATGGCCGCTCCTTATGCCCAGTGTTTCATGTGCCCCTGCACGTCACGGAAAACGCCGCCGGCCTTGCGGCGGGCGGCGATGATCACAGTGAGAATTCCGGCAATGAGACCGAACCGATGTCCCCACCGTTGTCGGCGTACGTCCATGCAGCGGCGCAGGCCGCGCGCAGGGCGTTGATGTCGGTCGCGTCGCTCACCGTCAGTGAGCCGTCTTCCAGCCGGGCGGTCGCGTCGGCGCACGTCCAGACGTTGCCGTCGCTCGCATCGGTGGATGGCTGGGCCTCCTGCAGTCCGCGCAGGTCGCGGACGATATAGGACGGGCGCAGATGCGCCGGCGCCGTCATCAGCTCATGCGGGTTGGTGACGCCGGTCAGCACCGCGAGGGAATCGTATCCGCCGCGGTTGCCGGCCTCGATGTCCGTATCGAGACGGTCGCCAATCGCCAGGCACGATTCACGACTGACCGGCTCCGTCTCGTTTCCCGCGGCCAGCAGTCGGGCCTCGTCGTACATGGCAGACTCGGGCTTGCCCGCGGATGCGATCGGCTCGACACCGGTCGCGTTGATGACCGCCTGGATCATGGAACCGCATCCCGGCGCGATGCCGAGCTCGCGGGGAATGGTCAGGTCGCGGTTGGTGACGAGATACAGCGCGCCCCGCTCCACCGCGTACGAGACCTCCGCCATTTGCTGCCACGTCATGTCCGGATACCATCCCTGGATGACCGCCTCCGGGGTGTCCTCGGCATGGTCTACCACGGTGAGTCCCTGACCGGCCACTTCCTCTCGCAGATGCTCGGCACCCAGCACGAGGATGCGCGCTCCGGCCGGAACGTGCCGGGCCACCATGCGGGCGGCCACCACGGACGAGGTGATGACCTGCCGCGGTTCGACGTCAAGGCCGAAGCCTCGAAGCTGCTCGGCGACGACGCGCTGGAAACGGGAGGAGTTGTTGGTGGTGTATTCCACCTGCATTCCCGCACGCTGCGCCGCCCTGATGGAATCGGCGGCGTGTTCCACCGGGTTCTTGCCCCGGTAGACGACGCCGTCCAGATCGAGCAGCGCCAGCCGGTACGTCTGAGATATGGGACGGTCGGTTGATTTGAGCATGGCGTTCATGCGCGTCACTCGTCCTGCGCTTCCGCAGCCGGTTCGGCGGCGTCTTCGTCCGTCTGCGCATCGTCGGCTTCGGCGGGTTCCGCGTCCTCGGCTTCATCAGCGGCTTCGCCGGTGTCATCGGCGTTCTGGTCGGCGGGGTCGGTGAAGGATTCGGCGCCTTCTTCGGTCTCCTTGGCCGGTAGCTCCTCCTCGTCGGCCAGCGGGCCGTCAAGGGACGCCTCGTCTTCGGCATCGAGGTTCTGGTCGGCTTCGGCATCGGCTGAGTCATCGGAGTCATCCGATTCGGCATCGTCCGACTCGTCGCCGTATCCGTCTTCGGAGCCGCCGTACATGTCGTCGTAGTCTTCGGGCGCGAACTGGGCGTCGCCCTCGCTGATGCCGAGCATGTCGAGCTCGTCATCGGTGAAGTGCTCCATGTCGTGATCGATAATCACGTCGTCCACGGTCTCGTCCTCATCGGCTTCAGCGTACTGGGTTTCGAGACGGTCGAGCAGGTCGTCCAATGCGGCGGCCTCCTCGGTACGGCCGCACTCGTCGAGGAAGTACTGCTCGGCCTGTACGGCACGCATGCGGTATTCGCCCGGCAGCCCCTTGGAACGTCCGAGCGTGTGGACGATCTCGATGGCCTTGTCCCACATCTTGAGGTCGGCGAGGGCGCCGGCATAGACCAGGAACATCTCGGCCTTCGCCTCGCCACGCAACGCCTTGGCATCGTCGGAGCGCACCACTTCGATGGCCTTCTTGGGATCGCCGTTGCCACGTTCGCAGTCGGCGATGAACGGCAGGTAGTCGAGGAAGCCGTTCATGCGGTACGCGGTGCGGAACTCACGCAGGGCGAGCTTGTAATCGCCCTGACGGTACGCGATGAACGCAAGCGTCTCACGGGAGAAATCGATGCGCGACGCCTGATGAGCAGCCCACTTGGCGTGGGCGAGGGCCAGTTCGGGATCCTTCTCCTCCAGCGCATAGGCGGCGAGGATGTGCAGGCCGATGTTCTCGGCGTGCTCCTTGGACAGGCCGCGCAGGCGTTCACGCTCTTCCTTGGACAGCATGGACCATTCCATGCCCTTGGGCATCTTCGGCTCGTTCGGACGACGATCCGTATAGGGGTTCTGCGAAGGGTAGCTTACCGTGCCGTCGGAATTGCGACGGGGACCGTTCATATAGTCCTGACGCTTCTGCTCCCGATATTCGCGCTTCTCCTCGGCGGAGAACTCGCGACGCTCGCCGTCGCGGCGGTCATCGCGCTGATAGCGCGGGCGATCGCCATCACGATGGAAGTCACGGCGGTCATCGCGACGGTAACGCGGGTTGTCGCCGCCGCGGCGGTCATCGCGACGGAAACCACCACGATCA
>CWGX01000021.1_pt1 | contig 36381 bp, 25 predicted proteins | sample 682481 | NCBI WGS metagenome assembly CWGX01 (sample SAMEA3735743, study PRJEB9488) | human gut metagenome | biome: ENVO:mammalia-associated habitat; material: ENVO:feces | place: Malawi | collected 2009-02-27 | reverse complement strand
GTGAACCGGCTGCCCGGCTCCGCCCACGGCGCTTGGGCGACCACCACGCGATGCTCCGCGCACGCCACGCGCGGCGCCAAGCCCACTCGTATTGAGTCCCATCGCGGACGTGCGCATCATCCAGTGTCATAACTGCATGCCCTATTCCAAGACTACCGCCGTACTGTGCGGAGGATGATCCTTTCGGACCCACCGTAGGAAACGAGGCATTATGATTCCCGGCGTTATGGAGATGTACTCAAGGTCGGCCTCGACCTCACGAAAGGCCATGAGCAACACAACGCTGTGAGGATAGGCAGACTGGCGATGACGACCTCGGTCACATCGCCAGTCTGCCTATCGCATGCTTCATCCAGCTCAACATGATGGTTGTGCCGGATTATGCCTGTTGGAATCACCGCATACCCAAACATGGGATGCGCCTTCCGAACCGTCTTCCGACCACCCCTGATCTGCTTGCTCCGTGACGACTAAATGGTCGTCCCCGCGTTTCTAAATAGGGAGACGACCAACGGGTAATCTAGGACAGTCGCTTACTGCAGATAACCATCGGGAGGGATGACGCCGCTTTGGACAAGCTTGGAGTACCAGCGGGCGCTGTCCTTCCAGATGCGCCGCTGCGTGCCATAATCGACGCGGATTAGACCAAAACGCTTGGTGTAGCCCCAAGCCCATTCGAAGTTATCGAGCAGACTCCAAGCGTAATAGCCGCGCACATCAGCCCCTTGACGCAGGGCCTCAGCCACGGCCTTGATGTGCCGCTCAAGGTAGGAGACACGCTTGGCATCGTGGACAAGGCCGTCGGCACCAACCTCGTCATCCCAAGCCGACCCGTTCTCAGTGACCACCAAAGGCAAATCCGGGAACCGACGAGACAGTCCGACCAACAAATCGGTCAGGCCACGGGGATCCTGATTCCAACCCATGGCGGTCAGCTCACCTGTAGGCGCAAGCGTCTCGGTGCCGCCGACAGCCGGAATGGCTTCGCGATCGCGTCCGACGCGCGGATCCAAAGCGTTGAGCGGTATTCCCGGACGCCGACGAACCGTATCCGTGCTGTAGAAATTGACACCTAGATTAGCCAATCGTTGTCTGATGACGGCCAGATCGCCGTCATGAACGAATGACCAGTCCGTGATGGCACGCGTCCGTTCGATGATGCGAGGATCGTAACGCCCCTCGAGCATCGGGCCGAGGAAGACGTCACGTGTCATGAGGTTACGATGTTCGGTGGCTTCGCGATCGGCTGCACTGTCGCTGGCAGGGTAGGCCATGGACAGATTGAGCGTTACGGACAGCCGAGCACCATCGCCCAATTCGGCCCGCACCGCTTCGACGGCCAACCCATGCGCCAGATTGAGATGATGCACGGCCTTCAGCGCAGCCAAATCACTGGAGATGCCAGGCGCGTGTACACCGCTGCCATAGCCAAGGAACGCCACGCAGAAGGGTTCGTTCAACGTGGTCCATGTGTCTACTTTCTCCCCCAACGCATGCGCCATGATCGCAGCGTATTCGGCGAACCACTGAGACACGCCACGGTTCTCCCAGCCACCGCGGTCCTGCGCCCATTGCGGCAGATCCCAATGATACAGTGTGACTACGGGCTTGATGTCGGCGTCTCGTAACGCGTCGAGTAACCGTACATAATGTTCTATGCCTTTGTCGTTCACTTTCCCCGGTTCAGGGACGATGCGGGGCCAGGCGATAGAAAGCCGATAGGCGCTGACGCCCAGTTGCTTCATCAGGCCGATGTCCTCTGCGTAGCGATGGTATTGGTCGCAGGCCACCGCGCCCGAGGAATGGTCAACGATATTGCCTGGTTGTTCGCAATAGGTGTCCCATATTGAGGGCACGCGCCCATCCTCGGCCACCGCCCCCTCGACCTGATATGCCGCCGTCGCAGTTCCCCACACAAAACCACTCGGGAATTGGCTTCCGTTCACGTCAACTATCCTTTCATTCGATTTTGCGTTGATTGGCTTACAGGGGAATCAGTTCCACGCGGTCGAGATGCACAGGATTGCCGATGGAGTTCGCCGAGGTACGAATCGTATGCTCGCCGGCATCCAAGGCAAATCTCACCGCGATTGGCTGATAATCCGTTGCCGGCACCAAATCGGGAACATCTTCGATGTCAGAAGAATCCACAGAGACCATCACGCCGGCGCGTTCGTCCTCATCTCCGACCTCATCCATTCGCATCCACGCCAGTAATCCCCATTGTCCAGATGAAGGAATCCTGACTTTCCACTCCACCGCGTCATCGTCATCCTCGAGACCAGCGACGGCCTTACCGTCTAAGGCATCGACATCTTTGCTCAACTCAGCATCCCCGGAGAGTCTGGCGTCTTCGGCCAGTATGCGTAAACGCCCATGCTCTCCCGATGGCTGTGGTTGCAATTTGGATGAACGCAAAGGCTCCGTGGGCTCAAGCACGCCCTTATCATCGAAGGCCACCGGCTGGAAACGCACCGAACGGTTCCAACCACCGTCCTTGAAACGGGCCGAATGATAGACCATATACGTCTCAGCGCCGTCCTCAGATGCCACGAAGCTGTTATGTCCTGGAGCAATGATGCCATTGCCGCTGCTCATAATAGGCTTATCATGCTTGACCCATGAGTCAGGGTTCGCAAGATCAGCGTCAACGGACGCAGTTAGCAGACCAATGCAATACTCGTTCGTCCAACTTCCGGACGCCGAATAAGCAAGATTCACGGTGTCGCCACGCACGATGGCCGCAGGACCCTCGTTGACCTTTGGGTCACCGTGCCGTTCCCAACCGTGATCTGGCTTGGAAATCAACACTTTCTGACCTCTGACCTCAGTGGGTGAGGCCATCGGCGCAATGTAGATGTCCTGGCGCACGTTCTCGTTGCCTGCCCACCCGGACCACACGAACCAACGACCCCGGTTGTTTTCGACCACCGTGCCATCGATGGCGAACTTGTCGTCCATTCCGTCCATCTTATGCAATGTCCATTCGCCTTCGAAGGGGTTCTTAGAAGGATTGGACAACACGTAGGTGCGATGGATTCCATCGCCGCCCACTGGTTGGGCGGCGAAATAGATATACCATGAACCATCCAACCGGTGCAGTTCGGGCGCCCAATAGGACTCGATGCCCTCGCCGCCGTCAAAGGCCACCGATCGCTCGCCGGCGGCGATGGACGTGAGATGAGGCGAACGCAACAGCACAACCTGATCATCTACGATTTTGGAGTAATAATACAATCCATCTTCATATACGATCCAAGGGTCAGCACCGTCTTCCTCAAGCCCGGAAGTTATGAGCGCCGGATTCGGCGCCTCTTTAGCGCTGTTTGCGGGTGCCGCAAACTCTCCGTTCCCACCGGAGCATCCGGCAAGACTCATTGCTATCGCCGTCATCATCGATGCCATTGCCGCCATCCTCGTCCTCTGCATCACAGCAACACCCGGCTGATGTGGTGGCGATCGTTGATTTCCTTGATAGCCGAAAGGTCGCATTTGGGCTTGCGGTCATAGGTAAGCAACCCATTGATCTCCTGCTCCACATCGGTCAGCTGCGTATAGCAAAAACCCCATAATCCAGAGGAAGCATACAAAGCGTCCATGATTCGAGAATATTCTTCGATGAGCTGGTCAGCCGATTCCACCGAGGTGTACCCCCACCCAGGCTCACCAGACACATCGAAGCCGATGCCGCCGAACTCGGTGAGTAGAATAGGCTCACCTTGGTTGGCGAATCCACGGGCATAGATGTCCCAAGCCGGCGCACGACTCAACAGGCTCTCTCGATCAGCCAGCTGAGCGCGATACTCATCGTATTGCGCGACATCGCCAGGTTTTCCATGATTGTAATTGTGAATAGCGCAGATATCCGTCACCGTCTGCTCCCATCCATCGTTTGATTCGACCAATCTCGTCGGATCGATGGCATGTAGGTAGTGGTACAACGCTTCGGAGAAATGCTGCTGCTGCGTGTCGGTATGGATGCGCGGCACACCCCAGCTTTCGTTAAGCGGTACCCATGTGAGGATACATGGATGGTTGTAGTCCCTGTCGACCACTTCGGCCCATTCTGCGCACAGTCGGTCTACGGCTTTCTTCGAGTAGACAGGAGCCGAGGCGCATTCTCCCCAGACAATAAAGCCTAGGCGGTCAGCCCAATACAGGAATCGGGGATCCTCCATCTTCTGATGTTTGCGACATCCGTTGAAACCCATGGACTTTGCTAATTCAATGTCCTTGCGGTAGTCCTCATCTTGCGGCGCGGTAAGCAACCCTTCCGGCCAGTAGCCTTGGTCCAGCACTAGCTTTTGGTAATAAGGCATGCCATTGAGGTACACCATACCGTTCTCGGTGCGCACGTCCCTGATGCCGAAGTAACTCGATACCTTATCGGTAATGACTCCAGTCGAACCATCCACTATCTCGAAATCCACATCGAACAGCGTGGGATGCTCGGGAGACCATGCCGGTATGCCGTCACCGTGGAACGCAGCGTGGAAAATATGGTTCTGTATGAAATCAATCTGCCAATCAAGCTCAGGGGTCGCCCATCCGAGCTCCCCATTGGCCAGCACCTGATCGCCAAGCCTGATGGCGTACCGGAGTCGATCGACTGGCGAAACCCCATGGCCGAAGGCATGGATATCAATCATGCCCTGGTCGAATAAAGTGCGGAACCGCACATCATCAAGGCGTTTGGCGGCATTCGTCTCTATCCAAACGGTCTGCCAAATCCCTGTGCTATTCGTGTACCATATCCCCGTTGACTGCGGTCCCCAGAATTGCTTGCCGCGTGGAATCTGTTCGTCATCCTGCGGATCGAATACGCGCACCACGATTCTCTGATGTCCGTCGGCGGACAGTACCGGGGTAATGTCGGCTTCGAAGGGCGTGTGTCCGCCGACATGATGGACTACTTGGCATCCATTGACAAATACCGTTGCCTCGTAATCGACGGCGCCAAAGTGCAAAATCACCGATGAGTCATTCGAGGGCGTTTCGATCTCGATGTCACGTCGATACCATACCACGTCATGACGTTCGCGTTGGCCAATGCTTGACTTCTTCGCTTGATATACGAATGGTACGTTGATCGTTCTGTCGAAAGGCCCCTCACCTTCCCACCAGTGTTCAATCATCCCACGGTTCGCGTCATCGAAGGCGAAGTCCCATTCGCCGTTGAGGTTAAGCCACTTGTCTCGCACAAACTGGGGGCGAGGATATTCGCTACGCACCGTCATTGTCACTCCTTAAAAAATGTATGATTCTGGTTAATATGGCATGGATGCTATTTGATGCCGCTATTGAGCGCCATTGCCTGCATGAAGTACTTCTGTGCGAACAGGTACATGATTAGCATCGGCACCAAGGCCAGCAATGCGCCTGCCGTGGCGACGCCAGGATAGGTTAGATATTGTCCTTGCAACAGCTGCAATCCTGGGGTGATCGGCATGGTATCCACGTCGGTCATCACAATCGAGGGCCACAGAAAATCGTTCCAAGCGCCCGCGAAGGTGAACAGTGCAACTACGGTCAGAGCAGGGCGGATCAGAGGCAGGATTACGTAACGGAACACCTGCCATTCATTTGCACCATCGACAATGGCAGCCTCGTCCAACTCATGCGGAATCGCGACGACGAACTGGCGCACCAAGAAAATGTTGTACACGCCTGCGGCGCCAGGCATGATTACAGCAAGGAACGTGTTCGTCCAACCAAGCGTGTCCACAATCTTGTAGTTCGGAATAAGATTGAGGATCGCGGGGAACATCATCGTGGCCAGCAAGCAGTTGAAGATCAGGTCACGCCCCTTGAACTTGAGCCTGGTGTAACCGTATGCAGCCAACGAAACGACCACAAGCACCAATAAGGTCTGACCGGCCGCGATGATGATGGAATTGACGAACCAGCGCAACACGGGCGTCTGCTCGTTGTCCTGCGCGATCTCCGCATAATTCTCTAAAGACCAGTGCTGTGGAAGCAGATGGAAATCGGAGCTGATGATTTCGTCATTTGACTTGAACGAAGTGAAGACCGCCCAAACAATGGGGCAAATCCACACCACCGCTAGCAACGCCAGAATGACGAAGAAAACGATTTTGACTGGCTTCGAGTATTTCATCGTTCTACCTTTCTTTGGCTCCTGTCAATCCTGCTTGCGCATGGCAATGAACTGAATCAGCGAAACCACCATGATGACCAGACCAAGCAGTACGGCCATTGCTGACGCCATACCCGCCGCAGGCACGCCAGAGCCGAAGGCATTCTGCTGGATGTCCATCATGAGCACTCGGGTCGAATTGTTGGGTCCTCCATTAGTGAGCATCAATGGTTGTCCATAAACATTGAACTGGGCGATAGTGGTTGTCACTGTGGTGAAGAACAACTGGAAACGGATGTTGGGCATGAGAATCTTGCGGCAGATCATGAAGTTTCCGGCGCCATCGATTTTGGCCGCTTCGATCTGTTCGGTCGGTACGCCTCCTAAGGCGGCGACGTAGATAATAAGGTTCTGGCCGATGCACCACCATACGGTGATCAACACCAATGCGATCCACGCCCACGGCTGCGTCGAGGCGATGTCAACCTTGAGTCCGAACCACTTTGGCAGCGGTCCATAGCTTAGAGACAGCAGGAAGCCCCAAATCAGCATGACCGCGGACACAGCGAACAACGTTGGAATGTAAAACAGCGATTGGAATAATTTATACAGCTTCGGCTTGGCGTGGAGCATCGTCGCCAGCGCCAGCGGCACGATGACGCATAGTGGCACCGTGAAAATCACGAACAGGATGGTGTTCTTCGCGCCGTTGAAGAACTGCGTGTGATAAATCGAATTGGAATCGAACAAGATTTCTTTGAAATTCTCGAATCCCACCCATTTCGGCGTGCCATAAAGATCCCAATACGTGAAAGAAACATAGATGCCGAAGACTGCAGGCACCAGGAAGAACAGGAGGAACAGCACCATATGTGGGCCGATGAACAACGTGGTCCACAATCCGTTGTGCTTCTTTTTCATCGCCAGGCTCCTTTGCTATGACGGAAATGGGATGGCGCGCGCCGAATCAGTCGTGCGCCATCCTGGTAAAGTGCGGAGGAAGATATCGATTACTTAGTCTTCTGCTCGGCCACCTGCTGAATCTCGTTCATGGTCTGGGTGATGTCCGCCTTCCCCTGGATCATATCCCAGCCGCGGGTGTCAATCTCGGAGTTGACGTAGCTCAAGCCGGGCGTCGTGATGACGTTGACCGCGTCCCTCGCCTTTTCATCCTTGAGCAGGAACGCCTGCGGCATCTTCGCATACTCTTCGTTCTCCAGCATCGCGACCGATGACGGGTTGGCGCCGGACTTGAGCATCTCCAGCTGGTTCGACTGCAGCCAAGTCATGAGATCGACCATGCCGTCGAGCTTTTCCTTAGGACGCTCGGTCTTCGACCTGATGATCACGAACTGATCGGCGCCCGAACATTGGATGATGTTGCTGGGATCCCACTGCGGCACGAAAGTCTCACCCCAGTTGAAGGTCGCCTTCTTGACATTGGACAGAGACCAAGTGCCCTCGGGCATGAAGATGAGTTTGCCATTGAGGAAATTCTTCGTCGCATCCTGACCCTGCGGCAGCATGTAGCCGTCTTTGTTGAGCTTGGCGAACTCCTCGAACACCTTCTTGGAGGTCTCGTTGTTCACTGAGATCTTGCCGGAATCGCCTAGCCATTTGCCGCCCATCTGCAGGTAGAGATTGTCGTAGTTCTGGAACATCCAGCTATTGGCGTAACTGTAAATGCCATCTCCCTTGGCAGCCGCACCGGCCTTTTCGATTTCATCGAAGGACGCGATGCCGTCGTCCATCGCCCCGGGGACATACTTATCGACGAGATCCTTGTTGTAATACATTACCCAGGTTCCCATGATGCCGGGCACTCCGTATTGCTTGCCGTCGACTTGTCCCGCTTCCCACGCCGAGGGGACGTAGGCATCTTCGGTGACTTTGCTGCCATCAAGGTTTGACCACTCATTCAGCAGTCCCTGCGATTGCCAGGTGGACACTTCCTCGGAGGCAACCCATGCTAGGTCGGGAACATCCTTGCCGCTACGTCCTGCGGTTGCGAGCTTGGCGTTGAACGTGTCTTTCTTCATCGTGACAAGCTTGACCTTGTACTTCGGATCCGTCGCGTTGTAAGCGTCAAAGGTCTTCTTGGCGTTCTCCGCGTCAGGTCCGGTCGTCTGGCTCCACAGCAGAATCTCATCGGAAGTCGCGTTTCCGCTATTGGATTTGCTTCCACATGCGGTAAGAGCAGCCACGCACATTGCACCCGCAGTGATAACAGTTAGCGTTTTAGTTAATTTATTCATCAGATCTCCCTTGATATAGATGATTCCCTTATGTGGCTCAGCTATGAGCTATTAGCTAATATATTGCGCAGTCTGCACTGTGTCAAATTCAAATTGTGAAGGTTTTATCGCGAGATAAATAGTTAGCAAGATATAATACATTTTGCAACAATGCTAACTATATTGTCCGGGTAGTCACATATGCTGTTAACTAGAAACCGTAAGAGGGGATAGTTATGGAGCTACGACTGGACAAAGAGTCCTTGGCCGTATATAAGGCACTGGCCTCGGAAACACGCCTAAATATCCTCACACTGCTGGCCGAGCATCCCCGAACCATCAGCGAACTCGCAACAGCACTATCATTAAGCAAAGCCGTGTTGTCGCGACATATGGCAATCCTTGACGAGGTTGGGCTGATTGGATACGATCGACGCGCTCCAGACGGGGATAGCAGAAAAAAAGTCTATTCACTCAAAGTCGACAGAGCGGACATCGTGTTCCCGCGAAAGGTCTACCTACCTTACAAGAAAACAGTCTATAACGTCGGACTCGGCTACTTCAGCGATGTTAGAGTCCAGCCAACATGCGGATTGGCCGATAAAAACGAGGTCATCGGCAAGTTCGACGACCCCCGCACATTCGCATCGAACGAACGTATCCACGCCTCGCTGCTGTGGTTGTCGGACGGATATGTCGAATACCGCATCCCCAACTTACTCGCGGAGGGACAAACGGCACAGATGCTGGAGGTATCGCTGGAACTGTCTAGCGAATATCCGGTGTCAAGCAACGCCTGGCCCAGCGATATCACCTTCACCGTCAATGGAGTGGAAGTAGGGACCTGGACCTGCCCGGGCAACTTCTCTGACGTGCGGGGCAAACTCACGCCCTCATGGTGGAACGCGAAATACAGCCAATATGGACTGCTCAAATATCTCCGCGTCAATCGCGACGATACCGGCATCGACGGAGTCAAGCTTTCCGACGCGAACATCGATGACCTCGCCTTGGAAGACTCGCCGTTCATCACGCTACGCATCGGCATCAAACCCGATGCCATAAACCCCGGAGGACTGACAATCTTTGGCAAAGATTTCGGAAACTACCCACAAGACATCACCATATCCCTGTATTACACCGAGAGTCACTGAGCATTCGCAAAACAGCGCCACCCCTCATCGACATGACCTTGGGCGTCTGCCAGCGCACGGGAACCAAAGGAGGTCATTGGTTTCAGAAAATCGCGGAGGCTTATGTTCTAGCTGTTAGACCCATTTCCCTTGCACGGATTGATTTGCATCCCTTTGCTCATATCTTAGAGTTGATTCTTGTTCAAGACGGAAGTCATTCATGAGGAGCGTGGCATGATCGACGAGGAAGTGTTGCGGTTGTCTGAGGAGAACACTGCGCCGAGGCATTCGCCGACGAGCTGCTAAACTTGCAAGACAAACAAGGATGTTGCACTTCTAAATAGACAACGGGTCAGCCCCATCGATAAGCGCTGTGCGGTACACTGGGGGCATGAGTGACGAGAACGCAATCGACAACCCGTTGAACCTTGACATCCCCGATCACCTGCAGTATTCGGAAGAGCACGTGTGGGTGGACGATTCGGTGTCCCCGGCCATCGTCGGCATCACCGCGTACGCCGAGCAGCAGCTTGGCGAGCTGGTCTTCATCGACCTGCCGGACGAGGGCACGCGCGTGGAGGCCGGCGACGAGGTCCTTGAGCTCGAATCGGCCAAGGCCGTCGAACCGCTGGTCTGCCCGGTCGCCGGTACCATCCGCTATGTCAACCATGACGCCGCGGACGACCCCTCTGTCGTCAACAACGACCCGTACGGCGAAGGATGGCTGCTGAAGATCGAGCTGGACGATGACGAGCCGGAACTGCTCGACGCCGAATCCTACGCGAAGATCGCCCAGTGACCGGCACCGCCGTCGGCGACCGACAACGCAAGCCGGCGATGGCCGACGGTGACGAAGGTACATGACGACGACATATCCGACGGATATATTTGACATACAGCTAACGTGATAACGGATGGCGGAACCCATGAGCATCGCACACGACAACACACCACGCCGGGGCGGAGCGCGCCCTCTCGGCGGGCGGGATGACGGGCTGCGGCATGACGGCCCGATACATGACGGATCGGAGCCGGACAACGCGGCTCACGACCCGTCCGGGCAGACCGGCTCCCCGCAGGACGACATGCTCACCGTGCCGATTCCCGCACGCCCGGTCGTCACCACGTTCGACGCCGCGTCGCGGCACGAGCGCATCGAGGTGCAGCCGGTACTGGTGCGCCGCATGCGCCGGGCCGTCACCGGCATGTTCGGATTGTGGGTGCGACTGTCCACCGCCGTCGCGCGCAAGCTCGACTGGTTCCCGCGCGTAGACCCGTACGTCGGCTATGGCACCGAGGTCTACTCTAGGCTGATCTGCCGCACCGTGTACGCGCCCAAGCACAGCAACGCCGGCACGCTGACGCGCGGCATCAAAGGCATGCTGGCGATTCCCGCGTCCCACGTGCAGGTGCGCATCAGCATAGACGGGACACCACTGGAGACCGTGCAGATCGGCGAATCCGAGCAATATGACGAATTCAATCCCATGCGAGATCTCGGCAGCGAATACGCGGTGTCCGACGAAAGCGGATACCTCGACCTGGTGGCCGAGCATCAGCTGGAGACCGGCGTTCACCGCGTCACCTATCGCGTGAAGGGGCGGCCGGAGGTCTCGGCGAGCCTGTTCACCATCCCCTCCAGCGCGAAGGTCGGCATCATCTCCGACGTGGACGACACCGTTATGGTCACGCAGGCGCCGATATTGTGGAAGGCCGCATACAACCTGCTGTTCCTGAACCCCAAGAAGCGCAACTCCGTGCCGGGCATGAGCGTGCTGTTCACCAAACTGCAGGACATGTTCCCCGACGCGCCGTTCTTCTACCTGTCGACGTCCCCCTGGAACGTGGAAGGATCGATCCGGCATTTCATCTCGTATCACGGCTTCCCCGAAGGGCCGCTGCTGTTGCGCGACCTCGACCCGCGCCCGAAGACGTTCGTGCCGTCCGGTCCGCAGCACAAGCTGGAGTTCGCCGAACAGCTCATGGCGGACTTCCCCGACATGCGGTTCATCCTGATCGGCGATGACGGGCAGAAGGACCCGACCACGTATGCGACCATCGCTCGGCGATACCCCGGCCGTGTGCTGGCGATCGGCATACGGCAGCTGTCGCCCCGCGAGGCCACGGGTCTGTCGTCAATGATGGGCATGACCTCGACGCAGCCGATGCCCGTCACCGACGTGCCGGTGTTCACCGGCACCACTGGTTCGAACATCATGAAGACCATGCTGCCGTACCTCAAGCAGAAACTCGGACGAACGGACCTGGCGGAGTGACTTCCCGAAGAGCGAAGTTCGCCGCTGTCTCAAGTCGGGCCGTATAATCACGAGCATGACAGACGAAACGAACGGCGGCGTCGCCGCTTGCCGACCTCCCATCGCCCGGCGTGAACCGGTGAAGCGCGTGTTCCACGGGGACGCCGTGATTGACCCGTATGAATGGATGCGAGACAAGCAGTCACCTGAGGTGCGCGACTATGTGGCCGCGCAGAACGCGTACTGCGACGCCCGCATGGCGGGGCTGGCGGGGCTGCGCGGCACGCTGTTCGACGAGTTGAAGGCGCATGTGCAGGAGACCGACATGTCGGTGCCGGTACGCATGGACGGATACTGGTATTTCGCGCGTACCCGCGAAGGCAGCCAGTACGCCGTGCAGTGCCGGGTGCCGGTGCGCGGCGAGGACGATTGGACGCCTCCGGAAGTCGGGGGAGCCGGCGATGAGGGCGGGAGCGCCGTCGGAGCCGGTTCGCTGCCGGGCGAGCAGGTGGTGTTTGATGCGAACCGCGAGGCCGAGGGGCATGATTTCTTCGCGCTGGGCGGCCTGTCCGTCAGCAAGGACGGCCGATGGATGCTGTACGGCGTCGATACGCGAGGTGACGAGCGGTACGACTTCCGCATTCGTGATCTTGACACGGGCGATGAGCTGCCAGAGCGCCTTGACGGCATCGGCGCGGCATGCTTCACGCCGGACGCGCGGTGGGTGTTCTACGTGACGCTTGATGATGCTTGGCGGCCGTGCGAGGTGCGCCGGCACCGCGTCGGCTCGCCGGTCGAGCAGGACGAAGTCGTCTTCCATGAGGACGACGAGCGGTTCTGGGTCGGGGTCGGCATGAGTTTCGACGAGCACAGCATTGTGATCTGCTCTGCGTCCAAAACTTCGTCCGAAGTGTGGATGCTGCCGACCGCGACGCCGGAAGGCGAGTTCTCGGTGTTCATCGCGCGCAAGGACGACGTGGAATATGACGTGAGCTTCGCATGCTTCGAAGGTGCCGGGGCTGACGGGGCCGATATTCCGGTTGCCGTGGTGTACCACAATGCTCAGAATCCGAACTTCGAGATCGACGTGATCGACATGCGAACCCATCAGCCGCCGTATACGCTGGGAGAAGGCGTGCGCGTGGCGGTCGGCTCGCCATACGGGTGCGTGCGCGGCGACGACATGGAGGCGGGCGCGAGCGCGAAGCCGGCCGGGACGGCCTACTCGAATCCCGCCAACCCCCGGATATTGCAGGGGGCGCACGGGCTGGCCATCGAGGGCATCGCCATCCACCGGCATTTCGTGACGCTCGCATACCGCACGGACGGGTTGCCGCACGTGGCGGCGATGACCAAGACGCAGGCGGCCGAAGACTTCCTCGCCGGGCGTGCATGGTCGTTCCGCGAGCTGATGCCGCCGGCGCTGGACGGCGACTGGGACGTGCCAGGGCGGGCCGATGACGGTGCAGCCGAGGCCGCGGGCGGAACGCTGCCGGGAGCCACCCATCGTCTGTACTCCATCGGAACGGGCGGAAACCCCTCGTATGATGCGCCGCGCATGCGGTATACGTTCTCCAGCTACACGCGGCCGGGCGAACTGCATGAGTATGATCCGGCGACCGGGCATGACGAGCTGCTCAAGCGGGCGCGGGTGCTGGGCGACTTCGATCCGCGCGAGTACATGGAGCGTCGGGTGTGGGTCACCGCTCGTGACGGCGAGCGCATACCCGTGTCACTGGTGTGGCGGCGCGGCCATGAACCGGCCGCTGACGGCGCGATGTTCATCACTGGGTACGGCGCTTATGAGATCAGTTCGGACCCCGGCTTCTCAGTCGCTCGCCTGAGCCTGCTCGACCGCGGCGTGCTGTACGCCGTGCCGCACGTGCGCGGCGGCGGCGAGATGGGACGCGCCTGGTATGAGCAGGGGCGGCGCCTGAACAAGCGGCACACGTTCGAGGACTTCATCGACGTGACCGCCGCGCTGCAGGACGCGGGGTTGGCCGATGCGCATCGGACGGTGGCGTACGGCGGTTCCGCCGGCGGTCTGCTGATGGGTGCGATTGCGAACATGGCGCCGCAACTGTATGCGGGCATCGAGGCGGATGTGCCGTTCGTGGATGCGCTGACGTCGATCCTCGATCCGTCGCTGCCGCTGACCGTCACCGAGTGGGACGAGTGGGGCGATCCGCTGCACGACGCGGACGTCTACCGGTACATGAAATCGTATTCGCCATACGAAAACGCGCCGGAGGGCGCGGACGGCGAGGCCGGTGCGGGCGCGGCGTCCACGCGGTCTTTGCAGAGGCAATCGTCGCGGCCGTTCCCGCGTATCTTCGCCACCACGTCGATGAACGATACGCGCGTGCTGTACGTCGAGCCGCTCAAGTGGGTGTCCCGACTGCAAGCCGCCGGCATCGATGCGATCATCAAGATCGAAGTCGAGGCCGGTCATGGCGGGACCTCGGGCCGCTACAAGCAGTGGCGCGAAGTCAGCTACGAAAACGCCTGGTGCCTCTCCGTCATGGGCCTGACCCGCTAGCCGCGGCCGACGTCCGTCCCTGATTGTGGGGCTTCCATATCGCGTCTCCGCCTGCAAGGGGATATGATTTTGGGACCCGCGGGTGGGGATCATATGGTTGTTCCGGCATTCGGACTTTGCTGTGCCGGATAGTGGAATGAATGATGGTTCCTGTGCCATACCACGTCAAAAACACCGTTTTTTCGCGTGGTGTGGTACAGGACCTTGCCACAGAATCGGTTTTAATCGGTTACATGCGCTGTTGTGGTACAAGAGGAATATCAAAGATCCTTGCAAAATGGCCGATTTCGTTGTGAAGCCCGGAATCGGCCATATCGGGCGTGTACCACACCACGGTCAAAATAGCGTTTTTCGGCATTCTGTGGCACAGACCATGCCGCACAGACCATGCGCGAAGATCACGTCGCCTCCACCGTCTGTCCACTAGACGGACTGGGCACATTGTTTTCGAGCACGGCCACATACCCTGTTGGCTATGGCAAAGAAGTATACAATCGCCGTTATCCCCGGCGATGGCATTGGCAAGGAAGTCACCCCCTGGGCTCAGAAGGCGCTGGAAAAGGCCGCTGAGGGAGTGGCTGATTTCGAATACGAGAATTTCGACCTGGGTGCGGAGCGTTATCTGCGTGATGGCGCGATCCTGCCGGACGAGGAGCTGGAGCGCATCAAGAAGACCGATGCGATCCTGCTCGGTGCTGTCGGTGACCCGCGCATCAAGGCCGGCATCCTGGAGCGTGGTCTGCTGCTGAAGCTGCGTTTCGCGCTCGACCAGTACGTGAACCTGCGTCCGTCCAAGCTGTACAAGGGCGTCACCTCGCCGCTCGCGAACCCCGGCGACATCGATTTCGTCGTGGTGCGTGAGGGTACCGAGGGCCTGTACTGCGGTGCCGGCGGAGCGGTTCGTCGCGACACTCCTGCCGAGGTCGCCACCGAGGTCTCCATCAACACCGCGTACGGCGTGGAGCGCGTGGTGCGGTACGCCTATGAGCTGGCGATGAAGCGTCGCAAGCACATCACGCTGGTGCACAAGAAGAACGTGCTCGTCAACGCCGGCGACATGTGGCAGCGCATCGTCGACCGTGTCGGCGAAGAGTACCCGGAGGTCACGCACGACTACCAGCACATCGATGCGGCCACGATTTTCCTCGTGTCCGATCCGTCGCGCTTCGACGTGATCCTGACCGACAACCTCTTCGGTGACATCCTCACCGACGAGGCAGGTGCCGTTGTTGGCGGCGTCGGCTATTCCGCGTCCGGCTGCATCAACGCGAGCAACGAGTATCCGTCGATGTTCGAGCCGATTCACGGTTCCGCGCCCGACATCGCCGGTCAGGGCAAGGCGAATCCGACCGCGGCCATCCTGTCGGCCGCGATGCTGCTGCGCCATCTTGGCTTCGACGATGCCGCGGCCCGCATCGACACGGCGGTCGAGGCTGATATCGAGGAGCTGGGCTCCACCGTTCGCTCCACCGATCAGGTCGGCGAGGATATTCTCGCTCGCCTGTAACACGGCGGTGGCGTGAACCACCCCAGTCTCGCTTTGCTCGACAGCCCGCCAGCGGTGGCCTATATCTCGGTCCCGCTGGCGGGCTGTCGAGCAAAGCGAGATCGCGTATCGGGGTTTGAGACGGCCACGCGGACAGATTCGGCGTGTAACGTGTATCGGGTGAATATCGAAAGTCGTGGGGAATGCAAGCGCCCGGGCGGCAAGCTGGTCGGGGTGACAGTGGCGTGCGCGCCGGATAACGGCCACGTCGTCGGCTGTCGCGTGGACGGTGATTTTTTCGTTGAAGGTGACGATGCCGCGGTCGACAGGTATCTGCGCCGTCTGAATGCGGCGCTTCTCGATATAGCGCAGTGTGATATAACACAGTGCGATACGCCGCCCGATGATCCGGATACCGTCTCCTATCTTGAACGCATCGCACGCGATGAGCATGTATCCGTTACCGGCGCGAATGCGGAAACGATACTGACCGCGTTGCGCCGCGCGTTGTCGGCTTGCGGCCGGGACGCCGCGCGACCGGCATCCTCGCGCCTCGCTTCGCCCGCCTCCGTGACGGCGCATGACGCGCGCAGGCGTGCAACGCCGTCCGCCGCATCGGCTGTTCCGACCTCGTCTGTCACAATTACGCCGGCGGCCTCGGCGCCTCAAGCGTCCCGCGGTCTCACGCCGCCGACATTCCCCGGCGAGTGGCACGAACGCTGGCATCGGCTCGCGCCGAAAATCGTCGTGGACAAGCCCCGCAGGCCGCAGGAACAGATGGATGTCGATGTGCAATGGTCCCGTGAGGTGGCCGCGGGGGAGCGCCCTGCCACTATCCGGTTCTGGCAGTGGGCGTCCCCGGCCGTGGTGGTCGGCCGGTTCCAGTCGATTCCGGACGAAGTGCACGAAGACGTCGCCGCGAAGGAGGGTTTCACGGTCGTACGGCGCTGCACGGGCGGTGGCGCGATGTTCATCGAGCCCGGCAACACGATCACGTACTCGCTGTACGCGCCGCGCTGGTTCGCCGCGGACCTGGACATCGAGGCATCGTACCGTCTGTGCGACATGTGGCTGATCGCCGCGCTGCGTGGCCTCGGCCTCGACGTCGGCTTCTCCGGTCTCAACGACATCGCCTCCAGCCATGGCAAGATCGGCGGCGCGGCCCAGCGCAGGTTCCCGCCCATCGGCTCCGGCCCCGGTTCGATACTCCACCACGTGACGCTCGCCTACGATATCGATGCCGTGAAGATGACCCGCGTGCTGAACATCTCCGGAGAGAAGATGTCCGACAAGGCCGTGAAATCGGCCGTGAAGCGAGTGGACCCGATGCGGTCCCAGACCGGTCTGAGCCGCGACGGGCTGATTGCGCGTCTGGCGGACTGTCTGACGCAACCGGACGGTCCCGGTGCAAACTAGGCTACAATATGACAGAACCGACCGAAGACAGAGGCGCGACGGGTTGGATTCCGTCGCGAGGACGCCGATGCGGATGCGGTGGCGGTGGCGGATGGTGCGCCGTCGTCGCGATATCGCAGGGGCTTCGTGTCGAGGTGCCGGCATGTCGGAAACGTGACCAGGAGGCGTCATGAGGGCAATCGGGCCGAATTCGTTCCCCGAAGAGGACAACGAGCTGTTGCATACGCCGTTGTTCAAGCAGGTGTCGCCGGAGCAGGCCAATGAGCTGATTCCTTACCTGCACGAGGCCGTATTCGATAAGGGCGACTATATCTTCCGCGAGGGCGACAGGGACCATCGCATGTATCTGCTGGAGCGCGGCCGCGTCAAGCTGATCCGCGAATCCAAGGACAGACGCGTGCAGCTGCTGTCGATCCACGCGCACGGCGAACTGCTCGGCGAGATTCCCGTATTCGACCCGTCCGGCGGCCCCCGTACCGCCACGGCCGTGGCGATGACCCACGGCACGCACGTGGCATGGCTGGAGCATGACGCGTTGTTCGCGTGGCTCAACGAGCACCCGCGCGTCGCCATCGACATGCTGCAGGTGCTGGCGAATCGCATGCGCGGCAACAACGAGCGCATATCCGACCTTGTGTTCATGGATGTGCCCGCCCGCCTGGCGAAGACACTGCTCAACCTCGGCGCGCGGTTCGGCGAGCCGGTGGAAGCCGGGCTGAAGGTGCCGCATGACCTGACGCAGGAGGAGCTCGCCCAGTTGGTCGGTTCTTCGCGCGAGACGGTGAACAAGGCGCTGATGGATTTCGCGAACCGTCGGTGGATCGCGCGCGAGGGCCGGTCGATCATCATCTACCAGCCGGGCATGCTGATTCGGCGCTCGCAACGGTGACGGCTGCGCCGAGCGCGGTGAACGCCCGGCGTTCCAGCGGCCGTTGGAGAATGATTCGGCTTGTTTCCGGTCGTTTTGCAGTCTTATGACCGGTTTGTGAGTACCCTGTGAGGGATTGGGAATCAGTCGTTCGGATGACATGCCCGGTAGAGACACCCCTCTAGAATGGCAACCATGCCCAAGAAGAAATCCCTGACCGCAAAACGTGTGTTGTCGCTGTTCCTCGCGTATGTGCTGCTCTGTCTCGCCGGAGGCGTCGTCACCAGCGCGTTCTTCCTTCCCGCCGTGTTCGCATCGAACAACGTGGTGCGTGCCATCGTGCCGTCGCTGCAGGTGGAGGGCATCGATTTCAACGTGACCGACCTGCCGCAGCAGTCGCGTCTGTATGCGTCGGACGGTACGACGCAGATCGGTACGTTCTATGCGCAGAACCGTATCGTCGTGCCATTGAAGAAGATTTCCAAGCCGATGCGCCAGGCGGTGGTCTCGCGTGAGGACCGTCGTTTCTTCCGGCATGCCGGCGTGGATATCCAGGGCGTGATGCGTGCGTTCGTGGCGACCTACGTGAAGAAGGGCGCCACTCAGGGCGGTTCCTCGCTGACCCAGCAGTACGTCAAGAACGTGCTGCTGCTGCAGGCGCAGGAGGACAACGATCCGATCGCCGAATACCATGCATCCGAGGAGACCGTGGCGCGTAAGCTGCGCGAAATGCTCATCGCCGTGCAGATGGAGAAGACGTATTCGAAACTGGAGATTCTGCAGGGCTATCTCAACATCGCGCAGTTCGGCCGTGGCATTTACGGCGTGGAAATGGCCGCGCGACGATACTTCAGCACCACGGCCGACAAGCTTGACATCGTGCAGGCGGCCACCATCGCCGCAATCACGAAGAACCCGGCGGCCTTCGACCCCTCGGTGGAGAGCAACCAGAATGCCTCCCAGAGGGAGCGCAACATCGTGCTTGACCTGATGTATCAGGAAGAGTACATCAGCCAAAAGCAGCGTGACGAGGCCAAGGCGAAGCCGCTGAAGGACACGCTGAAACTGCAGGATGCGCAGGCGGGGTGCAGCGCGTCCGGCGACGCGGCGTTCTTCTGCGACTACGTCACCAAGAAGATCCTCAACTCGAAGGAGTTCGGCAAGACCATCGAAGAGCGCAAGAAGCTGCTGTATGAGGGCGGCCTCGACATCTACACGACGATGGACGTCAATGCGAACTCTGCGGCGATGAAGGCCGCGCGTGCGGCCATCCCGGCGGACGACGCGAGCAAGATGGAAGTGATGATGGCGGCCATCAAGCCCGGCACCGGCGAGGTGCTTGGCTTCGGCATCAACAAGATATACGACACGTCGCCGGAAGCGAACAACGATCCGGCCAGAACCGCCATGAACTTCGCCGTGGACCAGATAGACGGCGGCGGTAGCGGCTTCCCGGTCGGCTCCACATGGAAGCCGATCAACCTGGTGGCCTGGATGCGCAAGGGGCACTCGATCAGCGAGGTGCTGCCGGCTCCGGGCATCGTGAACCTATACCGTGACATTCCCGGCTTCCGTGGCGTCAATACCTGGGACGTGAAGAACTCCGGCGGCACGCCCGGATACGCGGAATCCCCGCTCGACGGTCTGGTCAACTCGCACAACACCACGCAGGCCGCTATGGCGAAGGTCATCGGCCTCGAACCCATCGCGCAGGCCGCCGAGGACATGGGCTTCCATCAGGCGTCCAAGCAGAAGATGAACATGCATCTGAAGGACGACACCGCGAACGGCGGCGCCTATCAGGCCCCGCTGGTCATCGGTGGTACGGTGTCCGCCGCGCCGCTGACCATGGCGAACGTGTACGCGACCATCGCCGCGAAGGGCGTCGAATGCACGCCCATCGCCATCAAGAAGGTCACCGACGCCACCGGTGCCGAGCTTGACGTGCCCAAGGCGAACTGCCATCAGGCCGTCGACCCGGATATCGCCGAAACCGTCGCCTACGTGATGAACCAGGGCGTCGTGCGCCCCAACGGCCAGGCGAGGACCGCCCAGCTCGCCAACAACCGCAAGACGTTCGCCAAGACCGGTACCAACGAGAACACGTACATGCTGACAGGCGGATTCGTGCCGCAGATCGCCGCGTTCGTCGCCGTGGGCAACGCCGACGGCAACAGCGACTTCGACAACAAGACCATTAACGGCGTATACCACCGCACATGGTTCGGTTCCTATATCGCGACCCCGACGTGGAAGAACTTCATGGACACGTATCTCACCACGATCAATGCGCCCAACGTCGATTACGGCACGCCGTCAAGCAAGTACACGGCGACCTCGAATTCGACCTCGAAATCGTCAAGGTCGAGTACCAACACGACAAACGGGACGACCAGCGGAACCGGCGGGACGGGCGATACCAGCGGCCAGTACACGCAGACGCAGAACGACACGACCACCGGCGGCAATCAGACCGAGGGCGGCCAAACCACCGGCGGGCAGTGACGGGCGGTGGTTCGGCAGCTGAGCCGGCGGGCCGATGTACCGAAAGCGGCGGTTCGCCGCGTGAGTCAGGGGCCGTATGAGCATGAACGCTCATACGGCCCCTGCCTGATTTCCGACGCATTGCGCAGGCGGAGAACATCGGTGCACGAGTCGTGCTTGAGTCTGTGCGCGGTGAGATGATTAGACCGGTGGTTGCCTCGCCGTGGTTTGGAAGCATCCCGACTTCCCGGCTCGCGGATTGGGAGCCATGCGAATTGTCGAGGAAAGGACGACCATGAACGCTGAGGGGAAGAAGAAGGCCAAGGGCGGCAAAGGGGAAGTGCAGCTGTTCCAGCCGATGACGTTGCGCGGCGTTACCATGCGCAACCGCATCTGGCTGCCGCCGATGGACACGTATTCAGCGGTGGCGCAGGACGGCAAGCCCACGCCGTTCCATTACCAGCATTATGTGTCCCGCGCAATGGGCGGATTCGGCATGATCATCGCCGAGGCCACCGCGGTGACGGCCGACGGGCGTATCTCGCCGCGCGATGTGGGACTGTGGAACGACGATCAGGTCGCCGCCTGGCATTGGATCGTCGACGGCATCAAGCAGGCCGGCGCGGTGGCGGCCGTGCAGCTCAACCATGCCGGACGCAAGGGGTCGACCGGCTGCTTCGGCGTCGGTTTCGAGGGGAAGAATGTGCCCGAGGATGCCGGCGGATGGCGTACGGTCGCACCGAGCCCGATCGCGTACCGTGGGCTCACCGATCCGCGCGCGTTGAGCGTCGAGGAGATTCACGGTCTGGTTTCGGCGTTCCGGGATGCCGCGCAGCGTGCGGTGTGGGCCGGTTTCGAGGCGATTGAGATTCATGCGGCGCATGGGTATCTGATCTCGCAGTTCCTTGACCCGCTGTGCAACGAGCGCGCGGACGAGTACGGCGGCGATATCCACGGCCGCATGCGGTTCCTGCTGGAGGTCGCCGATGCGATTCGCGAGGTGATTCCCGACACGGTGCCGCTGCTGGTGCGCATTTCGGCTACGGACTGGGCCGCGGGTGGCTGGGATCTCGATCAGACGGTCGATACCGCGTGCGTGCTGAAGCAGCACGGCGTGGACCTGATGGATGTGTCCACCGGCGGCATCATCGCCGACGTGAGCATTCCGGTCAAGGCCAACTACCAGGTGCCGTTCTCCGATCAGGTGCGCGAACGCGCCGCAATACCGACCACCGCCGTCGGCCTGATCACCAAGCCGAAGCAGGCGGAGAAGATTCTGCGTGCGGGGCAGGCCGATGCGGTCGAGATCGGCCGTGCCGCGCTGCGTGACCCGTACTGGCCGCTGCGCGCCGCCGCCAAGCTCGGCGTGCCCGTCTCCAAGGCACCCTACCAGCCGCAGTACATCCGCGGCGCCTTCCCTGAGGACTGAGCAGCAGATAAACGTAGACCACCTCCAGTCATGCTACGCATGACTGGAGGTGGTCTACGGCTGCGTCGATCAGGCGTCGATGCCGACGGCGTCGCTGATGTGTTCGAAGCCGTCGCGCTTGAGGAGCGCCGCGAGGCCGCGCTTGAGTACGGTGATCTGCTGCGGTCCGCGGTACATCAGTGCGCTGATGAACATGACCAGGCTGGCGCCGTTGCGAATCTTGCGATATGCCTGCTGCGGGGTGAACACGCCGCCGATGCCAGCGATGGCGAAACGCTCGCCGTATTCACGGTAGACCTGCGCGATGCGCTCCTCGCTGGCCACCGTGCACGGGCCGCCGGACAGGCCGCCCTCCCACTGCTGCGGAATCTCCAGGCCGGTGCGGTCCTTCTGGAGGTTGGCGATGCTCAGCCCCTGCACGTTGTGCTCGGCAAGCACGTCGAGCAGGTCCTTGAACTCGGGCCACGTCTTGTTGAGCGGCATCTTGACCAGCGTCGGCTGCGGGCGTTCGATCTTGTCGAGCTCGGTGAACAGGCGGTCGAGCGCGTCCGGGTCGGCGGTGAACGGCTCGCCGGCATGGGTGTTCGGGCATGACACGTTGACCTCGACCATGGCGCTGCGTCCGGCCGCGCGGCGCATGGAGATGCAGTAGTCCTCGATGCCTTCGTCCAGGTCGCCGCACTTGTCGTCGTTGGTGCGTGCGATGGAGACGGACACCTGCATCGTCTTCGCGTTCGTCCACGCCTGCTCCGCGCGGTCGATCACCTTGTCGGACCCGTCGTTGGCAAGGCCCACGTGCACCATCATCGAATCGTATTCCGGAAGACGGTGGAACCACGGCTTCGGATTGCCGGCGCTGGCGCGGGAGGTCGTGGAGCCGACCGTCTCGAAGCCGAAGCCGACGTTGTCCATGAGCACCGGCATGTCGCAGTTCTTGTCGAGGCCGGCGGACAGGCCGAACGGGTTGGCGAAGTCGACGCCCATCACGGTGGTCTCCAGCACGGGGTCGGTGTAGTCGAGCATCTCGCGAAGCAGCCACATGAGCGGCGGGATGCGCTTGGTGACGTTGCAGAACTCGATCATCTGGTCGTGCGCCACATCGGGGGTGTGGTTGAAGACGAAATTGGGTTTGATGATGTTCTTGTAACCGAAAGTGAACAGGTCGGTGGTTGCTTTGTTCACCGCGTCGTGCCAGAAGTTTTCCGAAACATAAGCCATGCCCTCCATTGTGTCACGCACGCGAGAAAAACGGCAACGATGCGGTTGCGCGGGGGCGGTCGGCTCCGGCGGACGGGGGGGGGGGGGGCGGTAAAAGTGATGTTTTGTTCGTTTTTATGGAAGTAATGTGCGCAACACGCGTGTCAAACATTACGAAACGCACATATTGGTTTGGTTTATGCGCGAACATGTGCGATAATGTTCACATGATATCCTCACAACGTCAACATCTGATACTGAGCCGTCTGCGTACGCGCGGCGCAGTGCGCATCACGGCGTTGTCTAAGGAGCTCGGCGTTTCCGCGATGACCATTCGACGTGACATCGCCGATCTCTCTGACAAAGGTCTGCTGAAACGCGTGCATGGCGGCGCCGTCAGCACCAGCGCATTGCTCAGCGAGCCGCTGTTCTCTGTAAAGTCGCAGATGGACATTGGTCTCAAGGACGCCATCGCACGTGAAGCGGTGCAGTATGTGGCCCCCGGCGATGTGATCGCCATAGGAGGCGGCACCACGGCCTATGTGTTCGCGCAGCATCTGCTGGAAAGCCAGCAGGCGTCGGGCATCACCATCCTCACCAACTCGATTCCGGTCGCCGAGCTCGTGCAGGCGTTGGAATCCAAGGATGTGGAGGTGATCGTAACGGGCGGCGTCACCACGCGGTCGAACTCGCTGGTCGGGCCGATCGCCGACAAGGTCATCGCGTCGCTGCGCGTCAACACCGTGTTTCTCGGCACCCATTCCGTGTCGATTCCCCGCGGCTTCCTCATGCCGAACTCGCTGGAGGCGGCCACCGACATGGCGATGATGGGCATCGCCGACCGTACGGTCATCCTGACCGACCACACCAAGTGGAGCTGTACATCACTATCGTTGTTCGCCCGGTTCGACCAGGTGGACACGGTCATCACCGACGATGGCCTCGACCACGAGTCCATCGCCAAGACAAGGGATTTGGTAAAGGAACTCGTTCTGGCGCACCAGAGCGAACACACCGAAGAAAGTGAGTGACACCATGGCAGAAATCACCAACTACACCCCGGGAGAGTATGCGAAGGAGCATATCCGCATCACGCCGACCACGCTGGCCGACGGACGCGACTTCTTCTATCTCGACGACGATCCGGAATACGTCTCCGGCGCAAAGACCCGCGAGCTCAAGGACCCGCGCCCGCTGGACTACCGCTTCGCCCCGCACCTGGACGCCGACGGCAACGAAGTGCCGTACGCCGCCCCGCAGATGCGCCGCGACCCGCTGACCGGCGACTGGATCCCGATGGCCACCGCCCGCATGAACCGCCCGATCACCGCCGGCCCCGGCGCCACCGCCAAGGGCAACCCGCTGGCCGCGCGCAAGCCCGGCGACCCGTACCAGGACGGCGAGGTGCCGGACACCGACTACAACGTCGTCGTGTTCGAGAACCGTTTCCCGTCGATGGTGCGTGTGCCCGGTGTCTCCGAAGACGTCACCTACGTCGACGGCAACCCGCTGTGGGAGAAGAAGCTCGCCGCCGGCCGCTGCGAGGTCATCTGCTTCGACCCGAACGAGGACGGCCTGCCGGCCGACCTGCCGGTGTCCCGCCTGCGCACGGTTGTTGAGGCATGGGCCTTCCGTACCGCCGAGATCTCCAAGATGGAAGGCATCGAGCAGATCTTCCCGTTCGAGAACCACGGTGCCGAGATCGGCGTCTCCCTCGCCCACCCGCACGGCCAGGTCTACTGCTACCCGTTCATCGCCCCGAAGATGGAGAAGGAACTCCAGCACACCGAGGCCTACCACGAGAAGACCGGCGGCAACCTGCTCAAGGACATCATGAACGCCGAGCTCGAAGCCGAGGAGCGCGTCGTGATGCGCAACCACAGCTGGGTCGCCTACGTGCCGGCCGCCGCCCGCTGGCCCCTTGAGGTTCATGTGGCTCCGGTGCGCGACGTGCTCACTCTCGACCAGCTCAACGACCAGGAGCGCTGGGACCTCGCCTCGATGTACTCGCACCTTCTGAAGCGCGGCAACGCGTTCTTCGACAAGGGCGACGGCAAGGGCATGGACCTGCCGTACATCGCCGCCTGGCACCAGGCCCCGATCCACGACGCGCGTCGCGAGAACTACCGCCTGAACCTGCAGTTCTTCTCGTTCCGCCGCGCCGCCAACAAGATCAAGTACCTCGCCGGCTCCGAGTCCGGCATGGCCGCCTGGATCTCCGACACCACCCCGGAGCTCATCGCCAAGCGCTTCCATGAGCTTGGACAGATCGACATCTCCGACTGACAACGTTCTATGGGGGAGTCTGGCCGAACCGGGCTCCCCCTAGCAATATCCACTGCATATATAGCCATCACAGAAGAAGAAAGAGCACCAATGACTGCTGTTGAATTCATTGAGCCGTTGTCCCGCGAGGATGGTGTCTCACGGGCGACGAAGCTGTTCGTCGATATGTATGCCACCGCGCCCGAGGGCGTGTGGGCCGCTCCCGGCCGCGTGAACCTGATCGGCGAGCACACCGACTACAACGCGGGCCTGTGCCTGCCGATCGCGCTGCCGCACCGCACGTTCATCGCGCTCAAGCCGCGCGAGGACACCAAGGTCCGCGTCGTCTCCGATGTGGCGCCCGACAAGGTTGCCGAGGCCGACCTCGACGGCCTCAAAGCCCGTGGCGTGGACGGCTGGTCCGCCTACCCGACCGGCGTGGCCTGGGCCCTTCGCGAGGCCGGTTTCTCGCAGGTCAAGGGCTTCGACGCCGCGTTCGTGTCCTGCGTGCCGCTGGGATCGGGCCTGAGCTCGTCCGCCGCCATGACCTGCTCGACCGCGCTGGCCTTGGACGACGTGTATGGTCTCGGCTACGGCTCCTCCGACGCGGGCCGCGTGACGCTGATCAACGCCGCGATCAAGTCCGAGAACGACATGGCCGGCGCCTCCACCGGCGGCCTCGACCAGAACGCCTCGATGCGCTGCACCGAAGGCCACGCGCTGCTGCTCGACTGCCGTCCGGAGCTCACCCCGCTGGAGAACGTCTCCCAGCAGGCCTTCGACCTCGACAAGTACGGTCTGGAGCTGCTGGTAGTCGACACCCAGGCGCCGCACCAGCTCAACGACGGCCAGTACGCCCAGCGTCGCGCCACCTGCGAGGAGGCCGCCCGCATTCTCGGCGTCGCCAATCTGCGCGTCGCCGCCGATGGCATCTCCAAGGCCGACGACCAGTTCCAGGCGCTCAAGGAGACGCTGGATGCCCTGCCCGACGTGACGATGAAGAAGCGCGTGCGCCACGTCGTCACCGAGATCGAGCGCGTGCGCTCCTTCGTGCGTGCGTTCGCCCAGGGTGACATCGAGGCCGCCGGCCGTCTGTTCAACGCCTCTCATGATTCGCTCGCCGCGGATTACGAGGTCACCGTGCCCGAGCTGGATGTCGCGGTGGATGTGGCCCGCAAGAACGGCGCCTACGGTGCGCGCATGACCGGCGGCGGCTTCGGCGGCTCCATCATCGCGCTCGTCGACAAGGGTCGCAGCCAGGAAGTCGCGCAGAAGATCGCCGACGAGTTCGAGGCTCGTGGCTTCCATGCGCCGCGCGCCCTGCCGGCGGTTGCCGCGCCCAGCGCCAGTCGCGAGGCCTGATTATCGCAGCGAACGGTTCTCAATAAGAAACGTGCGAGGATTCCTCACAAAAGCGCACATATGAACAATCGGCGGAAGCCCGGAATTCCGGACTTCCGCCGATTGTTTTGTTCGTTTCGCGCGCGATGAGGCTCGCACCTTTCTTATTGAGAACCGTTCGCTGCGACAACCGATAAAAAAGGGAGCGGATTTCGCCGCTCCCTTTTTTATCTATCTCAGATCACTTCTCGTAATCCTCGTCCTTGCTTTCCTTGATCAGGAACAGGGCGATCAGGGCGAGCACGGACATCACGGCGAGGTACCAGCCGACGGACTCGACAGCGCCGGTCGACTTGACCAGTGCGGTGGAGATGGCCGGGGCGAACGCGCCGCCGAGGATGGCGGCGAGGTTGTAGCTCAGGCCGGCGCCGGAGTAACGCACGTGAGTCGGGAACAGCTCGGGCAGGTAGGCGCCGCAGGGGCCGAACAGGCCGCCCATCAGCGCGAAGCCGACGCACAGGAACAGCATCACGGTCAGGACGTTGTGCTGCAGGGACTGCATGGCGAACAGACTGAACACCAGCGTCGCGAGCGTGGTGGAGATCAGCACGGTCTTGCGGCCGAGCTTGTCGGAGTAGATGCAGGTCACGAAGATGAAGATCGCGAAGAACACCACGGAAACCATCTGCATGGCCAGGTATTCGTTCTGGCTGAAGGGCGGCTTCATGACCTTGACGGCGTAGCTCAGCGACCACGTGCCCAGCACGTAGAACAGCGAGTATGTGATGCCCATGGCGAAGGTGCCGAGAAGCACTTCCTTCCAGTACGGCAGCAGCGAGCGCAGCGGGTGCTTCACCACGCGGTCCTGCTCGACTGCCTTGCGGAAGATCGGGGTCTCGGTCATGCGCAGACGCACGTACAGGCCGATGATGACGAGCACTGCGGAGCACAGGAACGGGATACGCCAGCCCCAGGCCTGCATGGCCGTGGATCCGAGCGTGGAGTCGAGCAGCAGGTTCAGGCCGTAGGCGCAGAAGAAGCCGATCGGGGCGCCGAGGTTCGGGAAGGAGCCGTACAGGGCGCGCTTGTTGGCCGGGGCGTTCTCGGTAGCGACCAGCGCGGCGCCGGACCATTCGCCGGCGAGGCCCACGCCCTGGCAGGCGCGGCAGATGCACAGGATGACGATGGACAAGGCGCCCAGCTGCTCATAGCCGGGCAGCAGGCCGACGACGAACGTGGAGATACCCATCGTCATCAGGGCGACGACCAGCGTGGTCTTGCGGCCGATCTTGTCGCCGAAGTGGCCGAACAGCATGGAGCCGAACGGGCGGGCGAGGAACGAGACGGCGAACGTCAGGAACGCGTACATCGTGCCCAGCGCCGGATTGGCCTTCGATGCGGCCGGGAAGAAAATAGTGCCGAAATAGCTGGCGGCTGCGATGGAATAGCAGTAGTTGTCGTAGAACTCGATGGCGGTGCCGACCATGGAGGCGGCGATGATCTCGGGAACCGAGTCCTTCTTCACCGCGCCGGCCTTGGACACGGCCGCGGTAGCAGTAGCAGACATGAAAGCCTAACCCCTCTAATTCATTCAATCTCTGATACGAGCCGACGCCGCGACCGATTGTGCGGTGCGTGGTCGATATGCTCGCGGGTAGCGGGGCGCGTGGGCGTCGTCGCCCGAGCTTGTGGCCCCAGCGATGCGCTCACACACCGCTGTGCTTGATGTAAAGGTGTAGTCGACTTATGAAAGCGATGGTAATACTGCTCACATTGTGGACGATTGTCCGTTTGCGCCTGGATGATCCCCGCGTGAACAATGCCGGTGTCGGATTCGGCCGATGGCCTGCGGACACGCCCAGATGGACGGTTCGGCAGTATTTCACGCCCGCTCCATATACTTGACACTACTTGCAGTAATCGGTTTCGAGCGGGGGAGTCCCATGAACAAGGCAATCATCACCGTCGTCGGCCAGGACACGGTCGGCATCATCGCGCGCGTGTGCACGTACCTGTCCGATCACAAGGTCAACGTGCTGGATATCTCACAGACCATCATCGACGGCTTCTTCAACATGATGATGATCGTCGACTACTCCGGCGCGGACAACGAGTTCGGCGTGATCGTCGAGGACCTGGACAAGCTCGGCGAGCAGATCGGCGTGCGCATCCGCTGCCAGCGCGAGGAGATCTTCACGAAGATGCACCGCGTCTGAGTCTCGAAAGGAACGAATCATGCTGAATATCATGGAGGTCCGTGAGACCAACCAGATGATCGAGCAGGAGAAGCTTGACGTGCGCACCATCACGATGGGCATCTCGCTGCTTGACTGCGCGGCGGACAGCGTCGACAAGGTGTGCGACAACATCTACGACAAGATCACTACCTACGCCAAGGACCTGGTCGCCACCGGCGAGGCGATCGAGCGGGACTACGGCATCCCGATCGTCAACAAGCGCATCACCGTCACCCCGATCTCGCTGGTCGGCGCGAGCTCATGCAAGAGCGAGGACGATTTCGTCAAGATCGCGCACGCGCTCGATCGTGCCGCCAAGAAAGTCGGCGTCGACCTGATCGGCGGCTATTCCGCACTGGTGTCGAAGTCCATGACCCCCGCCGAGGAGCTGCTGATCCGCTCGCTGCCCAAGGCGCTGAGCGAGACCGACATCGTCTGCTCGTCCGTCAACGTCGGCTCCACCAAGACCGGCATCGACATGAACGCCGTCGAACTGCTCGGCCACATCGTCAAGGACATCGCCGCGCGCACCGCCGACAACGACTCCTACGGATGCGTCAAGTTCGTCGCCTTCTGCAACGTGCCCGACGACAACCCGTTCATGGCGGGCGGTTTCCACGGCGTGACCGAAGGCGATGCGGTCATAAACGTCGGCGTGTCTGGCCCCGGCGTGGTGTCTCGCGCGCTCGACGCGGCGGTCGGCCGTGATTTCGAGTTCCTGTGCGAGACAATCAAGCGCACCGCGTTCAAGATCACGCGCGTCGGCCAGCTCGTGGCGCAGGAGGCCTCGCGCCGCCTCGGCATCCCGTTCGGCATCATCGACCTGTCGCTGGCTCCGACGCCCGCGGTCGGCGATTCGGTCGGCGAAGTGCTGGAGAAGATCGGCCTGGAGCAGGTCGGCGCTCCCGGCACCACGGCGGCGTTGGCAATGCTCAACGACCAGGTCAAGAAGGGCGGCATCATGGCGTCGAGCTACGTCGGCGGTCTGTCCGGCGCGTTCATCCCCGTCTCCGAGGACAAGAACATGATCGACGCGGCGGCATCCGGCTGCCTGACGCTGGAGAAGCTGGAGGCCATGACCTGCGTGTGCTCGGTCGGCCTTGACATGATCGCCATCCCCGGCGACACCAGCGCCGCCACGATCTCCGGCATGATCGCCGACGAGGCCGCCATCGGCATGGTAAACCAGAAGACCACCGCCGTGCGCGTGATCCCCGTGGCGGGCAAGGGCGTTGGCGAGATGGCCAACTTCGGCGGTCTGATGGGCTACGCTCCGATCATGCCGGTGAACCAGACGGGCTGCGAGGCGTTCGTGACCCGCGGCGGCCGTATCCCGGCCCCGATCCACAGCTTCAAGAACTGACGAGGTGCGTGGCGCCTTGGTGCCACAGCCTGCTGTCCTGCTGCTTTGGCTTTTGCACTTGATGGTCGTTCGTCGCTCATGGCGAACGACCATACAAGTTTTCAGACAACCTGTTGTGCGCATGAATCGGAATGGCAAGATCTGCTGAACCCATAGGCCCTCATCCGTCGGATTCTGAATTGAGGAGGTAAAGTATCCGACAATTCTCGGGATAGAGCGAGGGAACTGATTCTTATCATCGGTGCAAAATCATCCACAATGGTTGTGTAGTTGTTTTTTCGAATAGTCACTCCGGTCATGCCATAATGAATATGTGAACGATACAAATGATTTCGTTGTATCTCGGTGTGCTATGTCCTTTCACACGATTCATGCCGCTGCAAGGCGTTTGTTGGCGAGAAGTGAGCGTGCGCGTTGGATATTTCCTGTGTGTGTAGCTATCGCTGCATCGCTTGCCACCATACTCAGTTTTCTCATGGGCAGGAATCAATCGATATGGTTCGATGAGGGATATTCATTGCTGATTTGTCGTCGGTCATGGCAAGATATGCTTGCACTTACGGCAGTGGATGTGCATCCACCGCTATATTATGCGGTACTGAAACTGTGGATGGGCTTGGTCGGTGGTGATGTGCCTCTCATGCGACTGCTGGGATGCCTGTTCTTGGGAGCATGTATTGCCGTCATGGCGTTGTTGCTGCGTCGCATGTTCGGAAGACGCGTGGCGCTGCTGTGTCTACCCGCCTTAGTGGTCGGTGTTTTCGCTTTGCGGTTCGGCTATGAACTTCGTATGTATTCGCTCGCATCTTTGATTTCCGTATTCGGTACGTATGCACTGCTGAGGGCTGTCGATGATTCGCCGATGCTTGCGGTAGCTGGCGCTGGTGCGGATAAAAGCATCCGGGTCGACGATGGTGCAAGGCGAGATGCAGGTTTGATGGGGAATGACGATGCCACCGTTTCAGGCAAAGGACAAACAGAGAGATATCGTTTGCGCTGGTGGGTGGTTTATGGTGTGACTGTAGCGCTGGGTATGTATACGTTGTATCTGACCGCGCTGATTTGGGGGACACATGTGGTGTGGCTTGCATGGCTTACATGCCGTGTGGTTCGCAGATCACGGGTCAGTCTGCTTCTTGTGGATTGCCATAACGGGCGAGAGGCCACTTCAAAGCGTTACTGGACATGGCGATGGATATTTGTGTATGTATTCTCGGTGGTTCTGTACACCCCGTGGATGCCGTTCTTGCTTAATCAGATGTCACATCCGGGGTTGCCTCTTGTCACTCGGCAGCTGAATATGGCACAGATGGCTTCCATTTATAGTGCCATGATGGTGGGGCTGCCCGAAAAGAACATACCAGCTTTGGTCTCGCTGATTCTGCTGTGTATCGTGACTGGTGTTGCAGTGTTGCTTGCTGAGTTTCATTTCCGGAGATTGCTCACGGTACGTTCGCTGAGCATGCTCTCGTTGCTTTTCGCCCTATTTGTTTTTCCCCTGACATTGATGGCTTTGTACTCGTCCGTCAAGGAACTAATCATGAACGGTTCCGGTTTTTTCTCGATACGGTACTGCAGTTTGTTGTGCATGTTTTTTTATGCGGCACTTGCTGCCACATTCGCTTTAGGCGCGACTCATTACGAGAAAAGCGGAGGGGCCTGCGTTCGGGGTAATGCGATGTCTGTAGACGGCATGACGGTCGAATTGCGTGTTCGATTAATTTCCGTCGTGGCCTATGCGGTATCCTTGGCGGTCTTGGCAGGTGGAGTGGTGTCATTGTGGTCGATTGGAAATTTCAATTATGACTCCTCATCTGTTCCGGCTTCTCGGCAGCTGCGTTCTCAGATAACGTGCTCGCGGAAACACCCTGTAGTGGCAGTCGATGAATACACGTACATAGAGGCTGCATATTATTATCGCGATATTATCGTTTCTATGATTCCGGGGATGTATCGGAACGGGGCGGTTATGCGCCGCTGAGGGGTTCGGAGGCGCAACTGCGTAATATCAGCGATCTTGCTGGCGCTGAGGACTTCACATTGCTGACGAACAAACGATCCATGTATGGTGACATATATTTCGATCGATTCGTCGAAGGCTCGGTCATCATGGAGCATGACAATGTGGCTGTTAAATATCATCTTCGACACTAATCAGACTGGACATCCGGTTGGAAACGTGTGGTTCAGAGCTTGTACGGGGCTTGAGAGCATAGCTATCGCGTGCTCGCGCGGCCGTATGACCATGAGACGTGGGCCGTGTGGGTCTTCGACGTGCATCGGTAGATGTTGTTGTCGTGCCGTCTTGCTGACTTTGCTCCGTGTCAGGCGCGGTTCTGACATGGTCGTGGGCTCGGCTGGGGTTCGCGGATGGCCGGGCGTGATTTATGGAGCAGTCTCGTCCTCGATTGTGTGCCACACCAGGGCGAAAATGAGGGTTTTGAGCCTGGTGTGGCACGCAATCCGCGACTTGTCTCATGGATCGAGATAAGAGATATCGGATATTGATTCAAGCGGTGAGTGAAATGGTTGCGCTGTTTGAACCACGCCTCCGAGGGCTTCATGCCGACCGGGAAATGCATCGTGACGCGGAAATCGTCATGGACTGCGAGGTATAAGGATCTCGGCCGGATGGGGCCACACATACGTTAACAACGCGTCACTGTGCGTGTGAATCGTCACTGAGTGTGCGTTCACGCACAGTGACGCACTTCGTGCTCAATGCACTGCCTGCAATCACGGTCTCGCTGCGCGAGTCTCAGTGTTTTCCTCGCTCGCGCCTGTCGGCGTTCGCTCGGCGTCGCTACTCGGAAGCCCACTGGGCTTCCTCCCTACGCTCCGCCCTTGAACCCTAGTTGGCGCCAGGCTTCGTAGATGGCGATGGAGGCGCAGTTGGTGAGGTTCAGGCTGCGCAGGCTCGGGCGCATCGGCAGCCGCACCTGCTCGGCCACGTGCGGGCCGGCCATGATGTCCATCGGGTCGGGAATGTCGCCCGGCTCCGGCCCGAACAGCAGAATGTCGGTCGGCTTGTACTCGACCTCGGTATACAGTTTCGTCGCATGCGCGGTGAACGCGATGATGCGCGAATTCGGCATCGACTCGACCAGATTGTCGAAGTTCGGATGCAACACCACGTGAGCCATGTCATGATAGTCAAGCCCGGCACGACGCAGCTTGGTATCGCGAAGATTGAACCCCAGCGGCTCCACCAGATGCAGGATGGTGCCGGTCACCGCACACAGGCGAATCGCCGACCCGGTATTGCCGGGGATGCGCGGACTGTAATAGCACAGATGCGGCGTGACCGTCTCCGTCGCGGCAGCCTTCTCGGCCGACAGCATCGCGTCCACAACGCTGATCGGATTGCCGTGCGCGTCGGTCACCAGCTCGTCGGGACCATAATTCGACTTGCGGTAGCCGTACTCGAACATCTTCTCGACCTTCGCCTCGGCCTCTTCCGCACCCTTGGTTTCGCTCATCATCCCGCCTTGTCTCTGCCGGTTGTCTTCGACCTTCGAGCTTAAAACAGCCCATACCCGTAACAGCTGCTCGAAGGAGAGACCATGAGACAATTATTCCGCCGTATCACGACCATATCCGCCACATGCGCGTTGGCCGTTTCGGCTGCAGCCGCAGTCGCGGTGGCCGCCGAACCCACCACAGGCAATATACTTACCGGCAAACTGCCCACGACCAACAGCACGCATCTGATCGGCGACGGCGACACCGGATTCGGCCCGACCGACAGCAACATCACCAAAATCATCGCCGGAGAAGAGAACGGCAGCGCGGAAAACAACGGATACGCCAGCTGGGACGACGTATACCTGCAATATGATTTCGGCGAGCCGAGAGAGATACACTCCATCAACCTGTACCGCAATGGGTATGCGAACGCGCTGAACACGTTCAAGCGCATCAAGGTCGAAGCGTCCTCCAACGAGGACTACTCCGACACGAACGTGCTGTTCGGCACCGCCGACGTCGAGGAAACCGCCGCGACCAAGCTCGCCGCGCAGACCATCAACCTGACCACGCCCGTCACCGCGCGGTACGTACGCATCTGGCAGAAGGGCCATTGCATCCAGAACACGAACTCCTCATGGAAGGGATACGGCAACGGCGTGGGCTTGCGCGAAATCGAGGTCATCGACAAGCTCAAGGACGGCGAGACCCTGCCGGACGCGCAGGAGACGCGCAACATCGCGTTCGGCAAGTTGCCGTATGCGTACGGCCTCGCCCCGACCAACATCGCGGCGATCAGCGACGGCAAGCAGGACGACAACTACGCCGTGCACAACAGCACTGGCGAGCGGTGGCTGCAGTTCGAATACAAGAACCGCTGCCGCATCCACGAGGTCGTGCTCAAGCCGGGCACCTATCCGCTGGTCCGCATAGGCGTATTATCAGACGCTCGCCGACAAGGCCGTCTCGACAAGCGCCTGCAGCGCCGGATGGTCGATCCGCAAGTCGCTCGTCGACGGCGCGAACATCGACTTCCGCGTGCAGACTTCGACGGATGACTCCACCTGGCAGGACTTCAACGGCGTGAAGGTGGTCGACAACCTCATGAGGTGCACCCGGGGTATGCCCGCACCACGTTCGATGCCGTTGGCCTGCCCGAGGGGGCGTACGTGCGTGTCGTGTTCCCGGAACTCGATGGGGTACGCTATGAGACCGCGGTCGGGGCGCGGAAGGTGGTGTCGAACACCGATGTGCAGCTCGCCAAGGTCACGTTCCTGCAGGAGCGGAGCGAGGATCCGGAGCCGAATCCTGATCCGTCGCCGAATCCCAATCCAAATGACGGCAAGGGCGATGGCACAGATCAGATTCGCCCTGCGCTTGCGGGGCCCACAAACACTCTGCCGGATCCGGACGAATGCTTTTACCCGCAGCGAGCGACCCGTTGCGGGTAAGGTTGTGCCGCCGAATCGGCGAAATCGCGCGGTGCCGTGATGATGTAGCGGTCGCCGTGCACAATGGAGCGATGCCAGAGATACGGAACGATACGCCGGCCGAACCTGTGGGCGAGTGCGCTGTGCCTCGCGTGCGGGCGCTGCTGTCCGCATGGTGGGAGGCCAACGCCCGCGACCTGCCGTGGCGATTCGGGCGCGCGACGCCTTGGGGCGTGCTGGTGAGCGAGGTGATGAGCCAGCAGACTCAGATGAGTCGGGTGGTGCCGTACTGGACTGACTGGATGCGCGTGTGGCCGGACGTCACCGCGCTCGCGGGGGCCTCCACGGCGGAGGTCATCACCGCGTGGGGGCGGCTCGGCTACCCGCGCCGGGCGTTGCGGCTGCAGGAGTGCGCCCGCGTGGTGTTCGAGCAATACCACGGCCGGCTTCCGCAAACCTACGACGAGCTGACCGCGTTGCCGGGCATCGGCGACTACACCGCCTCGGCGGTGCTGAGCTTCGCCTTCGGCGTGCGCATCGCGGTGGTGGACACCAACATCCGCCGGGTGCTGTCGCGCGTATTCCTCGGAGTCGAATCGCGCGGAGGAGCGGCCAGTCCGGCCGAGCGGGCGCTCGCCGGCAGGGTCCTTCCGCAGGATGATGAGACGGACGTTCGTGATGCCATCGAAGCCGCGAATGCCCGCGAGACGGTTAACGCCCCCGAATCCGCAATCCGCGAGGTGCCGCAGCGCAGCACCCGCCCGTCGGTCATATGGAACCAGTCCGTGATGGAGCTCGGCGCGCTGGTGTGCACGGCCAAGAACCCGCTGTGTGATCAGTGCCCGATCGGTGAGCATTGCGCGTTCCTCGCGGCGGGCCGCCCCGGGCTGGGAGAGCGACGCACCCGCCCGCGCCAGCGTTTCCAAGGCACCGACCGTCAGGTGCGCGGCATCATCCTCGACGCGCTGCGCGCTGAGCCAATCCTCGCCCGCGAAGGCCTGGAATCCCTGTGGTCGGATCACGTCCAGCTCGACAAATGCATCGCATCCCTCGACGACGATGGCCTGGTCGACATGCTCCCGGATGGTTCATTGCGGTTACCCCAATAAGTGCGCTCTCAAAACTCGCAGATAGAGGGGGTT
>CWGX01000041.1_pt5 | contig 39697 bp, 23 predicted proteins | sample 682481 | NCBI WGS metagenome assembly CWGX01 (sample SAMEA3735743, study PRJEB9488) | human gut metagenome | biome: ENVO:mammalia-associated habitat; material: ENVO:feces | place: Malawi | collected 2009-02-27 | reverse complement strand
CCACGCACACACGCGTGGAGCCCCGCCATATCGTTTCAATCGGTCATCGCCCGCAGTCCGCACGCAAGGCCGGCAGCGGCCCGCCGCACGTTTACTGCAACGCCAGCGGCTTGACCAGAGGGAAGGTGATGGTCTCGCGGATCGTGGCACCGGTCAGGGCGATGAGCAGTCGGTCGATGCCCATGCCCATGCCGCCCGCCGGGGGCATGCCCACGCCGAGGGCCTCCAAGAAGTCCTCGTCGATGTCGCAGGCCTCCTCGTCGCCGGCCAGCGCGTCCTTGGCCTGGGCCACGAAACGCTCGCGCTGCACGATCGGGTCGTTGAGCTCGGAGTAGCCGGTGGCCAGCTCGAAGCCGCGCACGTAGAGGTCCCACTTCTCCACCACGCCGGCCTTGTTGCGGTGGCCCTTGACCAGCGGGGAGGTCTCGACCGGGAAGTCGCGCACGAAGGTCGGCTCGTATAGCTTGTCCTCGTAGAAGTGCTCCCACAGGTGCTCGACGAGCTTGCCGTGGTTCTCAACGTCGTCACGCTCCACGCCGAGCTTGTCGGCGATCTCGCCCAGATGCTCCACGGAAGTGCCGGGGTTGTCCGGCCCGCCGTTCGGCACGATCTCTTCGCCGAGCGCCTCGGAGAGCGAATCATACATGCTGATGGTCTTCCAGTTGCCGCCGAAATCGTATTCGGTGCCGTCGAGCAGCGTGACCTTATGGGAGCCGAACACGTCCATCGCGGTCTTCTGCACGAGCTCCTTGACCAGCTGACCGATGGTGTCGTAGGTGCCGTACGCCTGGTAGGCCTCGACCATCGTGAACTCGGGGGCGTGCGTGGCGTCGACGCCCTCGTTGCGGAAGTCGCGGTTGATCTCGAACACGCGGTCGATGCCGCCCACGAGGCAGCGCTTGAGGAACAGTTCCGGCGCGATGCGCAGATAAAGGTCCAGGTCGAAGGCGTTCATGTGCGTGGTGAACGGACGGGCGGCGGCACCGCCGTGGATAGTCTGCAGCATCGGCGTCTCGACCTCGATGAAGTCGTGGTCATCGAACGTGCGGCGCAGCGAGGCGACGGCCTTGGACCGGTTGCGCACCATGTTGCGCACCTTCTCATCGGCGATCATGCCGATGTACGGCTTGCGCGTGCGCGTGTCGTCGTTCAGGTCCTTGTGCAGGGCGGGCAGCGGCTGCAGCGCCTTGGACGCGATGGCCCATTCGGTGGCGAACACCGACAGCTCGCCGGTCTTGGACGCGATCACGCGGCCGCGCAGGTACAGGTGGTCGCCGAGGTCCACGAGCTGCTTGAACTGCTTGAGCGAGTCAGCGCCGATCTCCTTCTTGGAGATCATGCCCTGGATCTTCGTGCCGTCGCCGGCCGACAGCTGCACGAAGCACAGGCCGCCGCCGTTGCGCAGAAACAGGACGCGCCCGGCGATGCCGACCACGTCCTCGGTCTCCTGACCGGCTTCAAGCTTGCCGTCATACTTGGCGCGCACGGCCTCGATGGTGTCGGTCACGTCGAGGTGCACCGGGTAGGGCTGCATGCCGGCCTCAAGCATCATCGCGCGCTTGGCGACGCGCATCTGCACCTGCTCGGGGTGCGCGAGCGGGCCGAACTCCTTGTTGGAGGGATCGACGGCCTCGTCCAAAGTTGCGCCGGCGCCGATGCGGTCGCGGATGGCTGCGTCCTGTCGCAGCAGCATCTCGGCACGTTCGACCGTGGTCATGACGGGAACAGCGGGCGCCGTCTCGTCGTCGTTCAGGGATTCGGGGGTTTCTTGCGTCTGACTCATAATGTCACAGTGTAATGAGATGGCGATACACGCCGAGAGTCCGTTGATATTCCGCGGTTTTCAGGATGCCACGCCACGCCGGTTTGGCTTGTCCGGGATTTCGTTGTATTATAGCCTGCGTTGCCAAAACGGGCTGTAGCGCAGCTTGGTAGCGCGCTTCGTTCGGGACGAAGAGGCCGCGGGTTCAAATCCCGCCAGCCCGACAACATGAAGGCCAGATCGCATCAGCGGTCTGGCCTTCTTCTTACTGGTGGCTTGGCAGCTCCCGCAGTCTCACACTGCGGGACCACCACAACCATCAGCGACAATCACAACAAACGACACCCACGCGCGGGCACGCCCGCGAGATGTGATGAAGAGGGAACCATGAAGAAAAGCCTGCTTGCCTTGGCTTCCGGCGCGTTCATCCTCGGCGCGGCCGAATTCGTGATGATGGGCATCCTGCCCCAGACCGCCGAGGCGATGCACGTCGATATCCCGACCGCCGGCCATTTCATTTCCGCCTATGCGATCGGCGTGTGCATCGGCACGCTGATCCTGGTGTTCGGGCGCAAGATCCCGCCGAAGCAGCTGATCATCATGTTCATGGTGATCGCCTTCGTCGGCAACATCCTGTCGGCGTTCTCCGTCAATGCGCCCATGCTGCTGGCTGCCCGTTTCATCTCGGGACTGCCCCACGGCGCGTTCTTCGGCACCGCCACGCTGATCGCCAAGACCGTGGCCGACAAGGGCAAGGAGGCGCAGGCCGTCTCCGCCATGGTCACCGGGCAGACCGTCGCCAACATGATCGGCGTGCCGGCCGGCACGCTGATGTCGGAGTTCCTGTCATGGAGGCTTGCGTTCATCGTGCTCAGCGCCTGGGCCGCGATGACCGTGTTCCTCGCGCTTGCCTGGGTTCCCGCCATCGCGCCGGTGAAGGACGTCGGTCTGGCCGGCCAGTTCAGGTTCCTCCGAAAGCCTGGACCGTGGCTGATTCTGGGCGCGGTGTTCACCGGCAATGCCGGCGTGTTCTGCTGGTGGAGCTACGTGTCGCCGTGGCTGCAGAAGACCGGCGGATACGACAGCGACATGGTGCCGTTCCTGATGATGCTCGCCGGATTCGGCATGGTGGTCGGCGGCATCATCGGCGGGCGTATCACCGACAACTGGCGTCACGCGGGAACCGCAGCCCTCGGGCAGGCGATCTCCGGCGTCGGCCTGCTGCTGGTGTTCCTAGTGCCCGGCAACCATGTGAGCGCCGCCATCTTCACGTTCTGGATCGCGTTCGGCCTGTTCTTCATCTCCGCCCCACAGCAGCTGCTGATGACCGAATCCGGCAAGGGCGGCGGCGAGCTGCTGGCCGGCGCGGCCGTGCAGGTGGCGTTCAACTTCGGCAACGCGGTCGGCTCGATGGTCGGCGGCGGCATGCTGAACTTGTCAGGCATGAACTACCACTTCACCGCATTGGGCGGCGTGCCGTTGGCGGTCATCGCGGTGGCGCTGCTGACCATATACTCCATGCGTCACGAGACGCACACCGACGCGCTGGAGCGTATGCGCGAGATCACGGTGTGAGTTTCGCGGGATATAGGCTCTCAAAACTCGCAGATACAAGTGGAATTGCGCTGAATCACCGGTATATCTGCGAGTTTTGAGAGCGGGGGTTTGTTATATAACTCACATCACACGCCGAAAACGTCATCACCAAGGCTTCCTAGACTGGTAGAAACCGGTTTCATGGCAAGGAGATGACATGAACGATGATGCACTGATGGCGAAGCTGATGGCCGCGTTCGACGATGACGCGGCACCGGACCAAGCCGGGGACGAGCCCCGACCTTCCGAGCAGCCTTTTGACACGCAACGGTTCCTCGCCGGGCTCGACGCGATCTTCGACGCGCACGCCGCCGCCAAGGCAGGGCCGTACCTGGAGCAGGCCATGATCGACGCGGAGAACGCCGGCGATGACGCCGGGCTGCTCACCGTGCTGAACGAGACGATGGGGTTCTACCGCTCGCAAGGCCGACACAAGGAGAACCAGTGGATCGTGCAACGGGCGCTGGAGCTCGCGACCCGTATGGGCATCACGGGCACCGAGGCATGGACGACCACCCTGATCAATGCGGCCACCGCCATGCGGGCGGCCGGCCAGTACGACCAGTCCGAGGATCTGTACAAGCAGGCGCAGGCGTCCAGCGAGCGCACGCTCGCCCCCAACGACCGGCGACTCGCCGCCCTGCACAACAACCTGTCGATGCTGTACAGCGAGACCGGGAAAACGCATCAGGCCGAGGTGGAGCTGGGCGAGGCCCTGCGCATACTGGAATCGTCGAGCCCGGATGCCGAAACCGACCTCGACGTGGCCTCGACGCACACGAATCTGGCGTTGACGCTGCTCGCCGAAGACAAGCTGTCCGCCGCGAGTTGGCATGCGGCGAAGGCGTTGGAGATCTACCGCAACGGGCATCTTGAGCACAGCGCCCATTACGCTTCGGCGCTGGCCGGCTACGCGCAGGTGCGTTTCCACCAGCATGATTACGGGCAGGCGGTGAACCTGTACTGCCAGGCCCTGCAGGTCATTGAGGAATGCTACGGCAAGGACACTGATTATTACCGCATCACCGAGAGTAACCTGCGGCAGGCCGAACACGAGGCCTCCGAGCATGCCCCCGCGAATGTTTCACAGGATGTTTCACAGAATGCGAGCGCAGGTGGGAATGGTTCCGGCACGCCCGGCGCAGCACCCGCCGGCACCCCATCCGCCGCAGTTCCGTCCGCTACCGCCTCACCCACCGGCACCTCACCCATATGCGGCCTCAAGCTGGCACGCGAATGCTGGAACGCCTATGGCAAACCGCTCATCGCCGACAAATACCCGGAATATCAGGGGCGCATCGCGGCGGGACTGGTGGGCCACGGATCGGAATGCTACGGGTTCGATGACGATCTCTCGCGCGACCATGATTTCGGCCCACGCTTCTGTCTATGGCTCACCGACGAGGATTATGCGGCGATCGGCGAGCGCCTTCAGGCCGATTACGAGGCGCTCCCCCAATCGTTCATGGGATATGGCCCGCGCGAGTCCACCGTCAGGGCGCAGGGTGCAAGCAGACGCGACGGAGTGTTCCGCATCGGCGATTTCTTCGAGTCGATCACCGGATACCGTCAGGCGCCAAGCACCAACAACCCGCACGAGTGGCTGATGCTGGATGAGGCGACGCTTGCCGCCGCCACCAACGGCGAGGTGTTCGCCGACCCGTTGGGCAAGTTCCTCGACACCCGGCAGGGGTTCAAGACCATGCCGGAGGACGTGCGGCTGGCGCTGATATCCAAGCGTCTGGGCATGATGGCGCAGGCCGGGCAATACAATGTGCCGCGCATGCTCGCGCGCGGCGACGGTGCGGCCGCCTGGCTGTCGATCGACGAGTTCGTGCAGGCGGCGGCATCACTGGTGTTCCTGCTCAACAATCCGATCACCGTGGGATACCTGCCGTATTACAAGTGGCGGTTCGCCGCGCTTCGGCGGCTGTCGTCCCGCATGGCGACGAAGCTCGGCGATGTGTGCGGGCAGCTGGAGACGCTGCTGCGGCTGAGCTCCGCCGCCTGCTATGGCGGTGCCGGTTTCGGCGAGGGCGGCAAGGGGTCGGCACCGGTCGCCGAGAAGATATCTCAGACCATCGAGCACGTCTGCGCCGAGGTCGTGGCCGAGCTGCGCCGAGAGGGACTGACCGGCAGCGACGAGACGTTCCTGGAGTGGCAACGGCCATATGTCGAGGAGCACATCGCCAGCGACGCGGCTTGTCTGCATTCCCTGTGACAGGGCGTGACCGGCACGGGCGATGACGGCGGCAACGGCGATAACGGACAACGGGAAAGAGGCGGCGGATGAGCGACCAGCTGATCGAGCGGATAGTGCGTCATGAATGGGATCAGTTCCAGCGCACGAACAACGAGGGCGGGCGGGCCGCCTGCCAAGGCAATTGGCCGGTGTTCCGGCAGATGCGCACGAGCCAGTTCATGACATGGCCCGATCCGCTGCTGGACAGTTATCTGGCCGATCTGGCCGAAGCCGAGCGCGTCGGGCGCAATCTGGTCACGGAGAAGTACGGTCGCATGATGGAATCCACGGCACCGCAGGATTTCCATGACAACATCGAACCGTACATACCCCGGTTGAGCGACGAACGTATCGCGACGCAGGAGCATGTCATCGCGACGCAGGTGGCGTGGGCCGAGGACTTCCGCGCCCGCTACCCGAAACTCGGCCGGGCCATGCGCGTGCTACGCACCGCGGAGGACACCGCGCAATCCACGTCGTTCGAAACATATCTACGCGGGGAGCTCGGCACCTACTCGGAACGCACGATGGCCCTGTACCGGCGTTTCGTCGACGATCTGCTCCGGAAGGGTCGGAACCTGACCGAGGAAACGATCGCCCACACCGTCGCCCTCGGTGGTTTCGCCGATCTCGCCGAAGCGGAGGCCGCACAGGGCTGACGCGGGAATCGGTGCCTTGCCGGCAGGGCACCGGCAAGGCACCGGCAAGGCACCGGCAAGGCACCGGTCGATATGTCACTCGCCATGGGGCGTTCGCGCGTTGCGCGCTATCTTTGCCAGAGACCAGATGATGGCGATCAGGATCAGCGCCCCGCCGACCACCGCGCACCCGATGGCGAACATCACGCGGGGATCCATATCGAACCATGCGAGCACGCCATTGGGGAACCTCACTCCGAACAGGATCGCCACCGCGCCGACCAGCAGCATGAACACACCCAATGTCAGCGTGGCGGCGCTCGGCCCTGTCTTGCGGATGACCGGACGCACCGGCACGTCCCGCGGCACTTGCACGTAATTGGAGCCCGCGCCCGGCTGGGCCCAGGGACCGGCCTGAGCGGCGTATGCAGGACCCGCATCCGGACGGTTCGGTCCATATCCGTCATGCTCTCGCGGGGGCTGCGTGCTGTACAGCGGAATCTGCTGAGGTGCCGGACCGGACTGCTCTGTATCGCCCGCGGCGAAGGCCGTGGCGGCATCAGGCTGTTGCGTGGCGCCCGCGTCTGTGGATGGCGCGGCGGCAAGAGGCTGCCCTTTGTCAGGAACATCGCCGGCCGTTGTGGCTCCGGCCGGAACATCGCCGGTTCGCTGATCGGAAGCGGCGGCGGGATTCCCGAATGCGTCGGCGGCAGGCTCAGTCTCGGTCTGGCCGTCATCCACGGGGGCCGCCGATTCGTCCGAAACCGCCCCGGCCGCAAGTGGTTCGACAGACAACTTCTCGGTCGACGCGGAGTCAACCGGCAACGACTTGGTCTCGGCCTGCGGCACCGCGACCTTTTCTACCGGCATCGCCTCTGTCTGGGCAACCGGCAGCGTCTGTGCGACCGGCAGCGTCTGTGTCGGCTCGACCGGCAATGCCTGCGTGCGCCCGTTTGGCTCCATGCCCGTCGCCGGCAACGCCTGCGTGACGGCAGAAGCCTGTTCGGACACGCCGCCGACCAGTGTCAGCAAAGCCTCGGTCTGCTCGAAATCCGCAGGCATCGCCTCGGCATTCGGAAGATGCCGTGTCATATCGTGATCGTCATTCATGATGTGCTCCTTGTATCATTCGTCCGCAGTGCTCACAGGGCGTCATCGGATGAGCATCCGCCGCTGTCATCGACATAACGGACGGCCACTTTCCCCTCGATGGTGTACGGCACATTGATGATCAGTTCGGGCCCGCCTTCGGGAATGGTGCTGTAATCGAGGTTGGATGCGCCGCCGTCGCACGCCGGCTTCTCACCGGAACGGCCCGAGAACGTGTTGTCCAGGCGCAGGAAATCGTATCCCCACTGGTTTCTGGTGATCGTATACCGGCCTCCGATAGAACCGACGAGCCGATACCCGTCGCTGCGCTTGCCGAACGCAAAGCTGCATCCTTGCGGCAAAGTCAGAATCACCCGGGCCCGATAGGCCGAGATGCGCAGGTCCCCGACCGGACACGTCGATTGCCTGACCTTTCCGTCGACATCCGTCACCTTGTGGGGGCTGATGCCGGGCACGCCATCTCGCGTCAGATCTATGCTGACGCGGTCGTCGCCGTAATTCGTGCCGACGAACCGCACGCCCTGTTGCAATCGGGCGATCTGCTGATCGGTGGCGCCATATTTCGTGACTCCATGAACATTGACCAGCGTGCCGCCTTCGGACTGCATGGCATCCACCGTATAGCTGTAAACGACGTTGACGCCCAGTACGCAGACCGCGACGAACGCGGCGGTCCAGGCGAGCGGAATCAGACCTCCGGAGCGGCGTCCCATCAGTCCAAGCACCGTTATGACAGCACCCAGAGCCAGGCAGACGCCGCCAATCCACAGCGTGAGCACACGGGTCATCGATTCGATGGATGAGTTGTCGTTTGCCAGCAGCAGAACCGCACTGGAGACGAGCATCAGCCCGATCATGCCGATGACGATGGCGAAACCGGCCGGCTTGCGGCGCTCGTATTTCGGCGGAAGAGGCCCCGCCGATGGGCGATACGGAGACGACTGGTACGGCATGGAAGGACGTGCGGGCCGATCGGCGGTATGGGGCTGGCCGAAGCCGTATCCCGGAGCGGGCTGCTGGAACGGTTGACGCACCGACGCTCCGGAGGACTCCGCTGCACTTCCCGCGGCTTCCGGCGCGGCGGGCCCTGATGAGCCAGCCGTGCCGGCATCGGCCGCCTGCTCCCCCGCGTCCGCACCGTCATAGGCGTATGACGAGGCCGGCCATCCGCACCGGTATGAGCCGTTCTCAGAATCGCCGGTACCGCTGACGCCGCTGCCCGACCCGTATCCGCCATGCCGCCGGTTGGCGTTCTGCACCAGGGCCCACAGCACCAGCGCCGCGCACAGGGCCGCCGCGAGACCGGCACCGGGGACGGCGACCGCCAGCATCATCATGATTATCACGCCAAGCATGTTCCAATCCCAGCGCCCGTCGATCAGCTCCTCGCCGAGGATACGGCCATCCCGCGCATCGGGCAGCAGCGCCCATGCGATGGCGTACAGCGCCAGACCGAATCCGCATAGCACCACGCTCGCCAGCACCAGTGCCCGCACCAGAGTCGGGCTCCATCCCACGCGCTGCGCGATGGCGCTGCACACGCCGGCGATCCACCGGTCGTCGCCGCGCTCCATCGCGCTGCCGCGGATCCACGAGAAGAACCAGTCGCTCTGCCGCTTCGGCTTCGGCTGGGGTCCGGGCGCAGGAGAGCCGTACGGATTCGAACCGTACGAATCCGAACCATTCGTGCCGGGGCCGGCGGCGCCACCCGCGTCATAGGCATACGTTGTATCGTTCATGCTTCCATTACAGCAGCAACCGGCCGCCGCACGCATCGGGGGACACCCTGATTGTTCCCTGAACCGGGGCGTTATGCCCCATGTCGTCTTCCCCGGAGGCGCACAATGGAACCATGACCCAGCCGAACAACCCGTACCGGCAGCCGCACGCGCCCCGTCGGACTCAATGGCAGGCCCGGCGCGCCCAGCCGCCGTCCGCCGCGCCGAGCCTGCCACTGATGCGCCCGCGGAACGGGCGCGTCCTCGTCGGCGTGTGCCGTGGCGTGAGCCTACATCTGGGAGCGCCCGTATGGCTGGTGCGACTCGCGTTCGCCGCGGCCGCTCTCGCGTTCGGGGCCGGCATCATCGCATACGTGTTCCTGTGGATGTTCATGCCGGTCGGCGATCCCGTCGCCGCCGCGCAGGCCATGTCGGATGCGGCCTCGACAGGTTTCGCCGAGCCGCTCTCCCGCGGCAATGCGGCATACGCCGGCACCGCGGGTAACAGTGGCCGCAGCGACGCCGACGACTCCTCGGAGGGACTGGCGGCGGCTCTGCGCCGCGCCCCGAAACCTTCACTGGTGGCATTGGCCGGTCTGGTGTTCATCGCCATAAGCGTGCTGCTGTCGTTTGCCGGCGGACGGGAGCTGATCTTGCCGCTGGCCGTCGCCGTCGGCGGCATCGGACTGGCATGGTCGCGGTTCGACGCGGACGAGGGCAAACTGCCATCGATGCTTGGCGGCATCGTGCTTCTGTTCGTCGGCTATGCGATCTTCGTGTTCACCAGCACGGTTCCGGGGTGGGGCGCGTCCCCTCGCCGCATCATCATCGGCGGGTTCGTACTGCTGGCCGGCACGGCTCTGGCGATCGTGCCTTGGGTGAGCACGCTCATCCGCTCCCTATCCACCGAGCGCGCACTCAAGGAGCGTGAAGAGGAACGTGCCGACATGACCGCGCACCTGCACGATGGCGTGCTGCAGACGCTCGCCCTGATCCAGCTGCACAGCGACGACCCGCAGACCGTGTTCTCGCTCGCCCGGCAGCAGGAGCGCGAACTGCGCGAATGGCTGTATCAGGAACGCACCACATCGGACCGTTCGGTCAGCGCCGGACTGAAGGCCATCGCCGCGCAGACGGAAGACGAGCACGGCAAACCGATCGAAGTGGTGACCGTGGGCGACGCGAGGCCCAGTGCCCAGACCGACGCGCTGCTCGACGCCACGCAGCAGGCGCTCATCAACGCCGTGACGCATGGCGGCGAGCCCATCTCCGTGTATTGCGAGGCCGGCGCCGACAAGGTTGAGGTCTTCGTGCGCGATCATGGCGATGGGTTCGACGTGAACGCGATTCCCGAGGGCCGGCTCGGCATCCGCGAGTCGATCATCGGGCGGATCCGACGACGGGGCGGTACAGTGGAGATCGTATCGAGGCCGCATTGGGGCACCGAGGTGCGCATGCACATGCCGGTCGCAGGCGGACGGCAACCGAACCAGCGGGGCGATGCCACGAACGCCGGCGGGCAGCATGGACGACCGCCATCCGGCGCGGCATCATACACATGCACGCAGAGGGAAACATGATTCGACAGGTGAAGCATATGGGTCAAGCAGACAGCACAAGCATCGGACCGACATCAGGAGCGGATGTGAGGCAAGGGGCGGCCGGTGAGTTCGGCAGCGTGGAGTTCAACGACGTGGAGTCCGGCAGAGCCACTGATACGGATACCACTCCCCGCGAAGCTGCGGCGACGCCGATTCGCGTGGCCGTCGTCGACGACCATGAGATGTTCCGCGCCGGTGTCATCGCCACGCTGCAGCCGTACTTCCACATCGTCGGGCAGGCCGCCGACGTGGAAGGCTCGATCGCGATGATCGCCGACATCAGACCGGACGTGGTGCTGCTCGACGTGCACGTACCCGGCGGCGAGGGAGGAGGAGGCGCGGAGATCCTCGCCAAATCGCAGCCGCTCTCCCCCGCTTCCGCGTTCCTGGCGCTGTCGGTGTCGGATTCGCCGCAGGACGTCGGCTCGGTGATTCGTGCCGGCGCACGCGGATACGTTACCAAAACCATCACCGGCGACGATCTGATCTCATCCATCAAGCAGGTGCACGAAGGGTATGCGGTGTTCTCGCCGAAACTGGCCGGATTCGTGCTGTCCGCCTTCCAGGGGGCGCCGATGGACGGGGCCGTCGGCGCGCGGGGCCGCGACGAGGAGCTGGACCTGCTGTCAAGCCGCGAGCAGGAGGTCATGCGCCTGATCGCCCGCGGATACACATACAAGGAGGTCGCCGCCGAATTGTTCATCTCCATCAAGACCGTGGAGACCCACATGTCAAACGTGCTGCGCAAATTGCAGCTGTCCAACCGCACTGAACTGACCCGCTGGGCAGCCGACCGCCGCATCGTATGAGGCAAGGCACGACCGGCGCGGCGACATTTCCATACCGACGGTGAAACGGACGCCACCCACGTAGAGCGTTCTTCATACACTGGTAACGAACAAAACCCTATCCTCGTCGGAAGGAAACAGCATGACCGCTGAAGCAAACGTCGGTGTCGTCGGACTGGCCGCAATGGGAGCGAGCCTCGCCCGCAATCTCGCCCGTCACGGCAACAAGGTGGCGGTGTTCAACCGTCACTATTCGCGTACCGAGAAACTCATCACCGAGCATGGCAGCGAGGGCGAGTTCTTCCCCGCGAAGACGATGGAGGAATTCGTGGCGTCGCTGAAGAAGCCACGCACCGCGATCATCATGGTCAAGGCGGGCGAGCCGACCGACGCAATGATCGACCAGCTGGCCGATCTGATGGAGCCGGGCGACATCATCGTCGACGCCGGCAACGCGCACTTCCCCGATACGATCCGCCGCGAGAAGGCGATCAGCGCCCGCGGACTGCACTTCGTCGGCTGCGGCGTGTCCGGCGGCGAGGAAGGCGCCCTGCTCGGACCCTCGATGATGCCCGGCGGCAGCGAGGAGTCCTGGAAGACGCTCAAGCCGATCTTCGAGTCCATCGCGGCGAAGGCCGAGGGTGAGCCGTGCGTGACGCATATCGGCGAGAACGGCGCTGGCCATTTCGTGAAGATGGTGCACAACGGCATCGAATACTCCGACATGCAGCTCATCTCCGAGAGCTACGACCTGATGCGTCGCGCGCTCGGTATGGCGCCGGCCGAGATCGGCGACGTGTTCGAGGAGTGGAACAAGACCGAGCTGGAGTCCTACCTGATCGAGATCACCGCCGACGTGCTGCATCAAGTCGACAAGAAGACCGGCAAGCCGCTGGTCGACGTGATCGTGGATCACGCGGGCATGAAGGGCACCGGCACGTGGACCGTGCAGTCGGCGCTTGATCTGGCCGTGCCGGTGACCGGTATCGCCGAGGCCGTGTTCGCGCGAGGACTGTCCGGGCAGGCCGAGCTTCGCGCCGAAGCCCAGAAGCAGGACTTCGAGGGACCGTCCGGTGTGGTGCCGATGGCCGAGGAAGACAAGGTCGCGTTCATCAATGACATCCGCGAGGCGCTGTACGCCTCGAAGATCGTCGCGTACGCCCAGGGCTTCAACGAGATCACCGAAGCCGCCAAGGTGTATGACTGGAAGATCGATCTGGCTGCGGTGGCGCGCATCTGGCGCGGTGGCTGCATCATCCGTGCAAAGTTCCTGAACCGCATCTCCGACGCGTTCGAGAACGGCGAAGCCAACGTGTCTCTGCTGTTCGCCCCGTACTTCAAGGACGCGATCGAGACCGCCGAGCGCTCGTGGCGCCGCGTGGTCTCCCGTGCGATTACATTCGGCATCCCGGTGCCGGTGTTCGCCTCCTCGCTGGAGTACTTCGACGGCCTGCGCTCCCCGCGCCTGCCCGCCGCCCTGATCCAGGGCCAGCGCGACTACTTCGGCGCCCACACCTACCAGCGCACCGACATGCCCGGCGCCTTCCACACGTTGTGGGCTGAGCCTGGTCGTGAGGAAATCGCTGCGTGAGTTCCTCACGAGGTGACAGCCGCGAGGAAACACCAAGCCTCGCGAAGCGAGACCCCAATTGCAGGGGCCGAAGGCGAGTCTGGTCATAAGCAAACACCGAGCCTCGCCACAAGCCCCTCCCTACCGCTCGCAGATCGAACGCGAACCATACGAATGATGGCGGAGACTCCCCTAGGGGTGTCTCCGCCATCGTGTTTCATCGGCACATCGTTCATATCGCGTGGTCTCATTTTCACGCAAACGTTTTCGTACATAGTAAGCGCAACCAGCCGCATTCCGAGATCACCAATCACGGCCCCATCACCGTCAGCAATTCATGTTCCCCTGTACAACGCGCGCATTGTAGGCAAACGCAGCAGTTGTACATACACCTTCCTGAGAGACTTCGCACGCCATTCCTCATTTCGTTGGAATTCCAACGTTTCCAGGAACCTCTTCAACGCACAACAGTGGATGCAATCGTTTTCAACGGCTGTTGTACAGATTCCGCCCCGTACAACGCGCGCATTATGCCATTTCGCGGGAGTTGTACACGCATCGGCGTCGCAACCCTGCGCGCTTCTTGCGCTGCATCCCATTCGCATGCCGGACCGCACCGGGCACGCAATGAACCCTCGGGCGGAGTGAACGAAATTCGCAATACGACCGGATTGTCCAGTACGTTCGTCGAACCGCATCGCCATGATTGACAGACCGGCCTCAATCTCATGCCATGATGAACACCAATCAGATCTGATTTCACGACGGGGAGACGCGGCACAAAACGGCAAAAACATGCATCTTTGCCGTTTCGTGCCACGGAATCCTCGAATTGTCTCGTTATCCGAAATAACAAGCTTCAAATACCGAACTATCCGATAGCCGAGACAAACCTCACAGCTTGCTGGCGGCGTCCTGGTCGATGTACCAGATGAGTTCCTCGCCGTCGGCGAAGGAGCTCGGGGCCTGCGGATTGCGCGGCTGGGCGAAGGCGGCGGCGACCGCATCGGCCTTGCGCTCCCCGGACGCGAACACCCACGTGTGCCGCGAACGGGCGATCATGGGAACGGTGAGCGTCACGCGCAGCGGCGGCGGCTTCGGCGAATCGCGCACGCCGGCGACCAGCACATGCGGGTCGTCGATCAGCACTTCAGGCCGGCCGGGGAACAGCGACGCGAAATGCGCATCCGGGCCGACGCCGAACAACGCGATGTCCAACGTGGGTTCCTCCCCCAGATGCTCGATCAGCTCCTTCTGGTAGGCGGCGGCCGCATCGGCCAGCACCGCATCGTTCTCCTCATCGGTGGCTGCGGCGATCTGTGCGGCATCGCGCGTGTCAGCGGGCATCTCGTGGATGTTCTCCTCCGGCATCAGCCCGCGCTCCACCAGGATGTTCAGGAACCGCCGCGCCTGCTTGGCGTTGCGGTCGTCGCTGCCCTCGGGCACGAACCGCTCGTCGCCCCACCAGATGTGCACGCGCGAGGCGTCCAGGTCATCGGCCAGCGGGTCGGTGCCGATCGCGCGCAGCACGCGATTGCCGTCGGTCCCGCCGGTCAGCGCTATATCCACGCGGCTGCGCCCCGGTTCGGCGAGCAGGTTCCTGATCGTGGTCAGCACGCGCACAGCCACAGCTTGCGCCAGAACATCGGGGTTCGGGCATGTTACGGTTTTTCTTTGCGACATCAGTTACAGCTCCTTTGTCGTTCTGATTCGGTCTTCACGCGTCCGAAACCCGCGCCCGGGCATGGGCGCGTGACGGTTCCGTGACGCTCACGCATCGCCGTTCATTCGTTGATTCACCGCTTGCCGTCGGGCCGGCGCCTTGCGGTCGAGACGCCGGTCCGACAGTGCTTATTCGGCAGGATGAATCAGATTCCATCCCTGGGTGATGACTTCAGCATACACTTCATCCGGGTCGAGCCGACGCAACTCTTCGCTCAGGCATTCCTCAAGCGTCCTCGTGGGCACGCTGATGGATTGCGGCGACTGGCCAGGCGTGCTGATGACGGCGATGCCCTCCTTCGCGTCCGGCCGCTCCAGACTGAGCGTCCCGTCCGCGCGCGTCAGGTACACGCCGGTCACGGCGGTCGCGCCGGGCACCTCCTCCATGATGACGGGCACGTTGAGCTTCAGCCGCAGCCAGGCCGCCAGCAAATCCATAGGCAGGAAGCCCTTCGGACCGGAGACCTTCACCGTGCTGATCGGCAGGTGCGGCGGCTGGTCGAGCATGGTGGCGAGCATCGCACGCCACACCGTCAGGCGCGTCCATGCCATGTCCACGTTCTTCGGCGACCAGTTGCGGCGCAGATCCTCGATGGTGCGGTAGGGGTTCGACGAGTGCATGGCGTCGGTGATGCGACTCCTCGCCATCACGCCGAGCAGATCCTTGGACGGGTTGGCCGGCGCCTCGTTCGGCCACCACGCCACGACCGGCGCGTCGGGCACGAGCAGTGGGATGACCAACGTGTCGGGATGATGGACCAGCCCACCACGCGGGTGCAGCACGATGATCTCACCTGCACCAGCGTCCGCGCCGAAGCGCACCTGGGCGTCCAGATTGGAATTGTCGTACGCCGCATCCGCGTCCTCGGCGGGCTCGGGCGCACCCTCGACGGGCTTGCGCGCTCCATTTCCACGCCGCGGGGAGATGGCGATGACACGGCACGGGTGCTCGCGGCTGGCGGCGTTGGCCAGTTCCAGCGCCTGCTCCAGCTCGTCCTCGGTGGTGGAGATCAGCAGCGTCAGCACGCGGCCGGTCGCCGACTCGCCGCGCTCCTCGTGCAACTCGTCGATCTTCTGCGATATCTCGCGGGTGCGGGTATTCGGCATTTCGATAATCATGGCATCCTCCAGTGGCGTCCGTCGCGTGCGAGCATTTCATCGGCCTCCGTCGGCCCCCATGTGCCGGCACGATACGGCTGTGGCTGACCGAGCGTGGACCAGAATTCCTCGATCGGGTCAAGGATCTTCCACGACAGGTTGACCTCTTCGGTGGTCGGGAACAGCGGCGGGTCGCCGAGCAACACGTCGAGAATCAGTCGCTCGTATGCCTCCGGCGAGCTCTCCGTGAACGAGCGGCCGTAGCTGAAGTCCATCGAGACGTCACGTACCTCCATCGCCGTGCCGCCAGGCACCTTGGAGCCGAAGCGGATCGTCACGCCCTCGTCGGGCTGTACGCGGATCACGATCGCGTTCTTGCCGAGCTCGCGTGTTGCGGTCGACTCGAACGGCAGGTGCGGCGCGCGCTTGAACACGACGGCGATCTCGGTGACACGCTTGCCGAGACGCTTGCCAGTACGAAGATAGAACGGCACACCGGCCCAGCGGCGGGTGTCGATGTCAAGCCGGATCGCCGCATAGGTCTCGGTGGTAGACGCCGGGTCAATGCCCTTCTCCTCCAGGTATCCGACGACGTCATGCGAGCCCTGCCAGCCGGCGGCGTACTGTCCGCGAGCGGTGTGTGCGGCGAGGTCCTTCGGCAGACGCACCGCGGAGAGGATCTTCGTCTTCTCGGCGGTCAGGTCGGAGGCGGTGAACGAGACCGGCTCCTCCATGGCGGTCAGGGCCAGCAGCTGCAGCAGATGATTCTGGATGATGTCACGCGCTGCGCCGATGCCGTCATAGTATCCGGCGCGGCCGGCCACGCCGATGTCCTCGGCCATCGTGATCTGCACGTGGTCGACGTAGTTGGCGTTCCAGATCGGCTCGTACATCGCGTTGGCGAAACGCAGCGCCAGCATGTTCTGCACGGTTTCCTTGCCGAGATAATGGTCGATGCGGAACACGCTCGACGGGTCGAACACCTCGGAGACCACACGGTCGAGCTCCTTGGCGCTGGCCAGATCGTGGCCGAACGGCTTCTCAATGATCACGCGTCGCCATGCGCCCTCGGACGAGCGGGCCAGTCCGCAGTCGGCGAGCTGACGCGCCACCACGGGGAACGCCCGCGGCGGCACCGACATGTAGAAGGCATGGTTGCCGCGCGTGCCCCGGTCGCGGTCCAGTTCAGCGACCGTGTCGCTCAACCGCGCGAACGCCGCGGAGTCATCGAACGTCCCCTGCACGAAACGGATGCCCTTTTCGAGCTGCTTCCACGTCGATTCGCGGAACGGGGTGCGGCAATGCTGCTGCACGTGCTCGCGGACGAAATCCCTGAAATGGTCTTCGGTCCAGTCGCGGCGTGCGAAGCCGGTCAGTCCGAAGCTCGGCGGCAACAGGCCGCGGTTGGCGAGGTCATAGATCGCGGGCAGCAGTTTCTTGCGCGACAAATCGCCGGTCACGCCGAAGATCACGATGCTGCACGGTCCTGCGATGCGCGGCAGGCGCAAATCGCGCGGATCGCGCAGTGGATTGGTCCACGCGGTTGGCGTGGCGGAAACGGAATCAGTCATATGCACCATAGTAGTGATGCGCGTGCATCTCATGGCCCATTCCTCTCAGAAAGAACCATGCAATGCAGCACATCGCGGGATTCTGGCGCGGCGAGAACCGCTCCGGGACCACCCCCAGTCGCTACGCGACAGCCCTCCAGGCCCTGCAATCAAGGACGGCCTTGCAGCCGCATCTCTCTGATGCGTCTGCCGGCTCATACTCGCCTATAGACAGCCCACCGGGCTGTCTACTGTACGGCTCGTCCCGCCAGCGGGGGCGAAAGCTGGCGTCAGAGCGTGGGCTGGTCCGTCTCCCCGCTCTGCTCGCCGGTCTCGCCCTCATCCTCCCGCAGTCCGGATTCGAGTCTCCGATTGCGTTCGCGGAGCCTGTCGTTCTCCGCGGTCAGCTCGTGGATGTACCGGATCTGCTGCGCTATGAGCATATCGCGCAGGTCCTTGGCCGCCGATCCGCCGAAATTCTCGCGGATCGTGGCCGCGCGAATCGGCGCCGGCGGAATCAGCGGATTGCCGGTACGCGGGAACTTGTCAGCGGATATCGGCTCGGCGTCGTCATCAGCCGGTTCCATCATCTTCCAGCGCGCGATGCACCGTTCGATGCGCTTGTATCCGATAAGCGACGGGTCAAGCCCGACGTCGCGGAATATACCCGTCGGCGAGTCCCCCGCACGATACCGCTGCATGCAGTATTCGCGGAACTGGTCGGTGTATCGGATGCGGTTCCGTCCGACGCTGTTCACGGCAGGCAGTGAACGCAGGTAGTCAATCTCGTCGTCGTCAAACTCTCTGTCTTTCATGATGGTGCCCTCCAGCACTCTTCTCATCGATAGAGACGAACATGAAACGGAGGTCCGCCGGGATTCACTGCACTGTCTTCCCCGCGGTATCCTCCGAATCGGGCCGCCCACCCCGCCTCGTGAAAGGCAGACGGATGGCCGGGTCAGCCGCCGATATACGATTCACGGCGTGCGCGGGTCATCATCGGCGACGTGCCTGGCAGCCGTGTCTCGCCCAAAGCAGTCGCGACGGATGTCACCGCGGCGCAGGTCTCCGACTTCACAGGGACTTCCGAGGGTTCGGGGGTGTTCGGCGCGTCGGGGGTGGAGGTTTTCAGCACGGGCTTGGCATCGGCCATGGAATCGATCATGTGACCATCGACTTCGCCGGTCAGGATGACGTCGACGCCATTGGCGATGCCAAGCGTTGCGGCCAGAGCGATGTTGGCGGCCGGAGCGGCGGATCCGGCCTTGGCGGCGGTCAGCGGGGCCTCATCACCCACGCGCATGACTGCGGATTGCGCCTTGTGCACCGCGTTTGCGGCGGCGGCATCGCCTGTATATTTGCTGGATGATATTGATAATCGTTGCCTGAACCTGACGACGAAGCGTCGATTTTCCCGAAACATGATATATCCTTCACTTCTTGCTTCGGGAGGGTTCACCCTACGCAAAAAGCGCAAAACAAGCCCCCCCCCCCCGTGATTTTGAAGTGTAACGCCGGGCGGGAAGATATTTGGGGGACTATGTTTCGTAAGGGGCTATGACGGGGAGTTACGGGGGTGTCTTTGGCGGCGCGATATGGTCGTGCAGGAGACCATGTGTGTGCGAGCACGTCGGTATGGCCGGTCACCCCATACAGGTGCCAGGCCATACCGCAGCCGGTCACCGGCGACGGGAGCGCGCCGTCGTGATGGAGAATCCCGCGGCAAGCATGATGCATGCCGTCACTGCGAGCAGCAGCGTCTGGGCACCCGTCTTCGAGAGGGTTCCCGTGCCCGCCGTGCCGGGTTTGGAGGTATCGGCATTGCCGCCGGCGCCGGGTTTGACGCCACCGGGACGCTCGGGCTGCCCGCCACCGCCAGGCTGCTCGGGATCCTTGCCACCTCCTGGTTCCTCACCGCCGCCGGGCTGCTTGCGCTCCAGCCCGTCGCGAGCCTGAGTCAGGGCCTTTACGGCCTTGTCCAGATCGCCCTGCGTGGTGGATCGCCGTCCGCACTCCTCCTGCGCGGCGGCCAACGCCTCGGCGAACGCCTTCCACGATTCGGCAGTGTAATCGCCTTCCCTGAGAGCCTGAGCCGACGCGATGGCGTCGGACAACGGGCCACGGTCCAGACGCGCGTCGGACAGCGCGGCGATGGCATCATTCAGCCGTGCCGCAAGGGCGTCCACGTCGGCCTGGGAGATGTGCGCCATGTCGGCGTCTCCGGCGGCGGCAAGAGCCTCGCGCATCGTCGCCCACGCAGCCCTGTCGTACTGCGATTCGACCAGACCGGTCGCCGCCCGCTTCGCCGCATCCAACGCGGCCGCATCGATGTGCACGATTGACTCGTTGAACGCGGTCGTCGCCTGGCGCAGCGCGTCCGCCGCGGCGTCCACCTTATCGGCGTCTCCGGCGGCCGCATCGTGTGCGGCCTTGGCGTCGTCGATGGCCTGGCGCAGAGCGTCCGCGGCGCTTTGCGGATGCTGTCCCTCGTATTCGCCGACGCTGCCCGCCGTCTGCGCGTCCTCCAGCGTCTTGACCGCCGCATCCAGCACGACCTGATAGCGCTCCTGCGCGTCAAGCTGCGCGAGCGCCGTGTCGGCCGACCGCCGCAACGCAGCCGCGGCGTCATCGAGATCCTGTTGTGTCACCGTGCCGTAGGCGTCGGAGACCTGCTTGGCGCTTGCCCTCGCCTCGGCCAATGCGGCCGACGACGCGGGCAGGCCATTCGCGTCCAGAGACGCGATCAGCGCCGCGGCGTCATCGATCGCCACATACAGCGCGTTGCGGTCGAGCGACATGTAGCCGGTGCGGTAGAACTCGGACACCGCGTCTTCGACGGTCGTCGTCCACCGGCCGGCCTCGCGCGAGGTCAGTCCGGCGTCCAGCGCCGCCCGCGCCTGCTCCAGCACGACTTCGAGCTTGGTCTTCGCCGCCCGGGTGACGTTGCCGGCGTATTCGCCGACGGTGAGCTTGCCGAGCGCGGTCTCGACGGACGAGAGGTAGCTTTCCAGAGACGCCCCTGCATCCGCCTGATACAGGTACAACTCGTTGATGGCGACGGGGTTCTCGTTGAGCACGGCGATGCGTACCGCGTCGGTGTAGACGGGCCGTGCAAGGCGGGCCACGATCTCCGGCTTCATCTGCGCATTGCCGGAATAGTCGGTCAACGTCTTCCACTGGTCGGCTGCACCATCGCCCGCACCGCCGCCGTCCTGCGGCACCACGCGGTATTCGGCCTTGAACCGCACCGGCTCGCTGTTACCGGAGGCCAGCAGGCCAAGCATGTTGATGTCCGCGGCCTTCGCGAGCGTGAATGTCAGGGTCTTGTCGGCCGTGGCCGTCAAGGTGGCCGCGCTGTCGCGGTCTCCGTCCGTCAGCTTGGCGAGGTCGGCGGCCGTGAGCGTCGAGCCGTCCGAGGCCGTCGTCTTGGCGTCGCGAGCCACGTTGCCGGGCGTCGCGTAGACCTCGATCTCGGACACCAATGGCCATGCGGGCGAGCCGCTGGAGGGGATGCGGGCGTCGGCGATGTCCATGCGGATGCGTGTGATGCTCATGCCGACCGGCACGTCCATCACGATGCCCTGCTGTTTGCTCAGGTCGGCTTCGGTTCGTTCGGCGACCGTATGTTCGTCGCCGTTCGCGTCGATCACCTTCAACGTGAACTGCATGCTGCGGTCGGGCTGGCCTTCCTCGAACTTGAGCCGGATGCTGTCAACCTCACGGGCCTTGGCGTAGTCGAGCTGGAACCATGCCGGCGTGGCACCGTCGCGGGACACCCATGCGGTCGCCTTGCCGTCCACCAGCGCGCCGGCGTTCTCGGGCGCGTCCTTGGTGGGCGACGACGTGATGGCGGCCGAGGCGGCGATGTTCACGCCTTCGATGGTGTCGCCGGCCTCCTGCAGCAGTTCGAGTTCGGCGAGCGCCGGCCATGCGGTGCCGCCGACCGACCCCGTGAACTCCACGGTGACGTGTTCGACCTCCTCGCCAAGATTCGCCGCATACACCTGATCGAGGGCGCCCTGGTTCTGCGTCTCGTCGATCAGTGTCCGCTCGGTACCGTCAGCGAGCCCCGCGACGACCCTGAACTGGAACAGGCGGCCGGCCGTCTCGAACACGAGCCGCACGCGGTCCACACGCTGCGCCGACGCCAGGTCGATCCGATACCAGTTCGGGTCGGACCCGTTGCCGACCCACAGCGTACCGTCGTCGCCGTCGTTGCCGTTCGACGCGGGCCGCTCGCTGGGGCCGGCGCTTGCGGCGCCGCCAAGCGCCAGGTTCGTGTACTCGGGCTGCGGCTGCGCGGCGCCCCAGACGGACAGCTCGTAGATGCCGGTCAGGTTCCGCCCGTTCGTCGAATGCAACTTCCAACGCACCTTGGAGCCGAGTATGTCGGCGTCGACCTCGTTCTTGGAGCTGACGGCATCGGCTTCGCTGCGGCCTATCTCGACCCATCCCGAGCCGTTCCAGACCTCGATCTCGTAGAGCAGCGGGAAGTCGGCCGCGATCTGCTGCAGGGTGATGCCGGCGCCGGTGATCGAATACGTGCCGTCGAGGTCGACCACCAGCGTGGCGTCGGTCTTGCCCGTCTGCGTCCAGCCGGTGTCGGTATTGCCGTCGGTCACGTCCGGGACGACGGTGCCGGTGTCCTCGTCGGTCACGTCATGTCCCAGTGCCAGGTTCGTGCGTTCGACCGCGGCGCCACCGTCGGTGACGTCGTCCATCGCAGTGACCGAATACTGGTCGAGGATGGTCTTGCCGAGCGCTTTCTGGTCGATGTCATCCGCGGCTTCGGTCGCGAAACCATGCCCCTCCTCGTCGCTTTTGCGGTTCGCCCACTGCCAGCCGTAGTCGAACCAGTCCGGGTCGGTGAAGTCGGTGCCGTGCTCCAGTTTGTTCAGCCGGTTGTCCACGTACGTCTTCCACCGCCGATAGTAGTAGTCGCCGGTCAGCCCGGCCCACTGGCGGTTGGAATAGTCGATGAGCGAGCCGTTCTTGTTCAGACCCCACGTGGTGACGAGCGCACGCGCGTTGAGCTCGAACAGGTCGGCGGTCCAATCGTCCGCGCCGTCGAGCATCGTGCGGGCGTCGCCGATCCATGCGCCCACGAGGAAGTCGTCCGAACTGGAAAGCAGCTTGTCCTGCGCCTTGATGATGTCCAGCATCCGGGACGACAGTGTCCGGAACGTCTCCAGATCGCCCGACTTGTACGCCTGCCCGGCGAGCGGCTGGTATTCCTGGAAGCTGTTGGCCAGCACCTGCCGCATCACGTCGACGTAATCGTAGCGGAAGCCGGCCGAGTCCTTGTACGAGTCATACGCCTGCTCGAACAGGGCCGCGGCCTTCTCGAACCGCCGCTTGTCGTAATCTATGTCGCTGTGGCCCCACGTGGACGCCGAGCCGATGGTGTTGTCGGACGGGCGGGCGTTGATGATGGATTCGCTCGCGCCCTGATAGTATTCGCCGTCCGTGTGCTTGTAGGCGGTGTCGAGCAGGATGTCCCACGCCTTCTCGATCGTCCCGTCGGTTCCGCCGTACCGGCGCTCGGCATACTCCTGCGTCCAGGAGCGATAGTCGACCGGATCCTGCTCCCAGGTCATGTCGAACAGCAGCTCGTAGACGATCGGCGAATTGTCGATGGCTTCGGGCGTGATGCCGATGCCGCGCATGTAACCGCTGGAGTTGTAGGCTTTCGTGATGTCCTGGGAGATCACCTCCGGCACTCCGTCAAGGCCCATGCGTCCGCCGAAGTTGTGCAACATGTTCCACACCCACGGCACGCCCTGGTTCTCCATCGGGCTGGCCTGCGAGCGCAGGTCGCTCTGCAGGTCGAGCACGAGCGTCTGGCCCTTGTCCGCGAGCCCGGAGAGCTTCGTCTCGTCGATGCCCCACTGCCACTGCTGCATCACCCACACGGCTGCCGGGTCATGGTCGAGCATCTTGCGCTGCACGGTGCGGTAGATGTCGACGATGTCGAAGCCGTCTGGAATCGTGCCGCCCTCATGGAACGGATCGACCGCGTAGTAGTTCGACACCTTGCCGAACACATTCTCCTGAGCTTTGTAGAACGTGTCGCCGACCTTCTGGAAGTAGTCCTCCTTGCCGGCCGCCTTGTCGGCGTCGGTCAGATACGTCTTGATCATGTACGGGCGGTCGAAACCGGACCATGTGCCGGACGACGCGGCCACCGACGTCGGGTTCTTCTCCTGGAAGTCGGCCGGCACCTGACCGCCGAAGCCCTGGATGACCGGCGTGATGCCGTACGCCTGCATGCGGTCGTGGATCCTGCGGCCGAGCTCGACGCGCTGCTCGAACCATGCGGCGGGCAGGGGGCCTCCGACCGAGTACAGGTTCTGCATGTAGAACCATGCGTAGTATCCCGGCCCGGACAGGTATTCGCGCACCTCGTCGTCGTTGTAGCCGTATTGGGTGAGCGTCTCGCGCAGCACCTCCTCCTGTCCGACGATGTCGAGCATGAGGTTCACGCCGTTCATCGCCGCCCAGTCGAGGAACGGCTCGTAATCATCCCAATTCCAGAACGCCATCGTGTACGAGTAGGTGCAGAAGTTGAGCGCGTACCGGTACTCGTAGTTCGTGTATTTGAGGATTTTCCGGCCGACTGCAGGCAGGCTCTCCGGCATGGACAGCTGGGAGCCGAACAGCGGGTTGTAGTCGACCTTGCACCAGTGGCGCAGATAATAATTGAGGCCGGACGCGAGCGAGACGCCGTTGTTGCCGCGGATGGAGATCCGGCCGTCGCCGGCGTCTGAGATTTCGAACACATCCTTGCCGTCGGCCTTGCCGCGCAGCTGGAAGTCGAACTTGTCGACCCACCGCTCGCCGATCACGCGGCCGACGAGGTTTCTGACCTCGGTGACGGTCTTCTCGGCGGCATAGTCGGCGTCGGTCTCTACGCGGGTCCACTCCCGGCCCCACGAGCTTGAGTCGAAGTCGGTGACGGAGATGGCCTTGGGGCTGGCCTGCTCGTCGGAGACCTTGGTGCCGTGGAAAGCGACTTCGGCGAGGTTGACCTGCTGGGCGGCGGAGTTGTAGCTGACGCTGATGCGCGCGTATGCGGCTTCGGTGGCATCGATGGGATGCGTGTCGGCGGCACCGGTCGCGGGGGCGTCATCGCTCTTGTAGGCCACCTTGCCGTAGTCAGCGCCGTCCTTGGACAGATAGACCTCGTAGTGGTAGTACGAGCCGGCGAGGTTGGTGATGTCGATCTGCGAGATGCTGTATGTGCCGTGCAGGTCGAAGTCGAGGAAGCGGCGGTAGTCCTGCATCGACGAGTCTGCGGGTGACTGCCAGTAGGTCGCCGGATCGCCGTCGACTGCGGCGGCCGCAGCATGGCCGTCCGCGGCGGCACCGCTCGCCGTGGCGCCGGCGATCGCCGGTTCCACGGCGCGCGCGAGACGTCCGGATGTGATCAGGCCGCACATGAGTGTCGCCATGGCGACGAGCAGGGCCGTCGCGCGACGCCGCCATGATCGGTGGCAGGTCGGAGGATGTTCGGGCGAGTGCCCACGACGATGACGAGCGGATGAAACCATCATTGGTTGCCCTTGCCTTCTCTTGATTTTCAGTAAGAACCGCACCGGCGGACATTGCCGGATTTTGTTAACAAATTATACAAAGAATGGGACATGGCGCGCCCGCGTCACGCCGCGCTGCGCCGCTTTCAACCGCCCCTGTACCACACAATGCGATTTCTGGCGGTTTTTGTGCTGGTGTGGTACAGCGCCGATTCAGGACAATTCGGGCGAATTCCTCAGATCATTGGAAAATGGCGGTTCCTGATTTTTTGTTCGTTGCCATACCAGCTCAAAAACGCGTCGAAATCGCATTGTGTGGCAAACGCTGTGCCACACAATGCGATTTTGACCACAAATTGACGTGGTGTGGCACAATCCCCAGATGCCGGACCGCGGATATGCCGGCAATAGACAAAAAGGGTTCCAGGCGATGCACCCGGAACCCCGATATGCGGACAGGGCGAGATTCGAACTCGCGGTGGCTTGCACCACAACGGTTTTCAAGACCGTCTCTTTAGGCCGCTCAGACACCTGTCCTTATGTGCGCCACGAGCGCACAAGATTCAATTATACATCCGGCGCGGATGTTCTCCGCCACCGGATGCGGTCGACGCCGAAGCGATCAGGCTTCCCACTTGGTCGGCTCGATGACTTCCTTGCCGCCCATGTAGGGGCGCATGGCCTGCGGAATCTCGATGGAGCCATCCTTCTGCTGATGGTTCTCCAGGATCGCGACGAGCCAGCGCGTGGTGGCCAGCGTGCCGTTGAGCGTGGAGACCGCGCGGGTGGAACCGTCCTCGTTGCGCTCGCGGATGTTCAGGCGGCGGGCCTGGTACTCGGTGCAGTTCGAGGTGGAGGTGAGCTCGCGGTAGCGGCCCTGGGTCGGGATCCACGCCTCGGTGTCGAACTTGCGGGCTGCGGAGGAGCCGAGATCGCCGGCGGCGGTGTCGATGACGCGGTACGGCACCTCGACCTTGGCGAGCATCTCCTCCTCCATGCTCAGCAGGTGCTGGTGCTCCTTGTAGGAGTCCTCCTGCTTGGTGTAGACGAACATCTCCACCTTGTCGAACTGGTGCACGCGGATGATGCCGGACGTATCCTTGCCTGCGGCGCCGGCCTCGCGGCGGTAGCAGGAGCTCCAGCCGCAATAGCGCAGCGGGCCGTTGGACAGGTCGAGGATCTCGTTCTCGTGCATGCCGGCGAGCGCCACCTCGGAGGTGCCGACCAGGTACTGCTCGTCAGGCTCGCGAAGACGGTAGATCTCGTCGGCGTGGGAGTTGAGGAAGCCGGTGCCGGCCATGACCTCGGGACGCACCAGCGTCGGGGTGATGGCGAGCACGAAGCCGTGCTTCTCGGCCTGATCGACGGCCATGGTCAGCATGGCGATCTGCATGCGGGCGACCGCGCCGCGCAGGAAGTAGAAGCGGGAGCCGCCGACCTTGACGCCGCGGCGCATGTCGATGCCGGCCACGCCGGTGCCGAGGGTCAGGTGGTCTTTCGGCTCGAAGCCTTCGGCCGCGAAGTCGCGGGGCTGGCCGACCTTCTTGACGACAACGTAATCGTCCTCGCCGCCTTCCGGGGCCTCGGGTTCGACGACGTTCGACAGCTTCCACATGGCGGTGGTGTATTCCTCGGTGGCGGCGTCTGCGGTGGCCTTGTATTCGGCGACCTTGGCGGACAGCTCCTTGGTCTGCGCGATCAGCGCGGCCTTCTCGTCGGCGGGCGCGGCGGCGACCTTCTTGCCGATCTCCTTCTGCTGGGCGCGGGCCTCCTCGAACTCCTTGAGCGCGGAGCGACGGGTCTCGTCGGAGCGCAGCACCTCGTCGACCAGTTCGACGGATTCGCCGCGCTTGCGCTGGGATTCCTTGACAATGTCAGCATGTTCGCGAATGAATTGAATATCAAGCATGTGCCTAACACTACCGCCGTAAGCCGACACGGACAATACCCCCTCGACCGGCCCTTGAACGGCCCGCCGCGCACATCACGGCCGCTCCCTCCCCTCGGCCGGCGCGGCCGTTGCATCGCCGCATCCGACTACGGAGCCGGAGAACAGAGTTCCGAGCGGATTCACACGACGTTCATTGCGGCTCCATGTGCCGTCTCTTCGGGCTTCCTATGCTGGCGTTGCACATCGGTTCCCGTGCGACGACCGTTCGCGCCCTGCGACGCGTCGCGCGGGAATCTTTAGCAAGAAGGAGTATCCATGCGTATTTCAACACGCATTCAAAGCCTGCTGGTCTCGGCAGCGCTGCTGGTGCCGCTGGTGGCGACGCCAGTCACCGCAGCCTACGCGCAGCCGACCGAGGAAAAGACCGCGGCGCCCTGGTCGGGCGTCGTCATCAACGAGGCGTATCTGTCCGGCGGCAGCAAGGGCGCCGCATACAAGAACAAATTCATCGAACTGTACAACACCACCGACAATGACGTGACGCTCGACGGCACCTCGCTGCAGTACCGTCCGGCGAGCGGCACGGGCGCGAGCAACGCCGCCGCCGACCTGACCGGCGTCATCAAGGCCAAGGGCCACTATCTGATCAAGGCGGGCTCGAACGGCTCCGACGGTGCCGAGCTGCCGCAAGCGGACGCCACCGCCACCAGCCTCAACGCCAGCGGCACCAAAGGCACGCTGTTCCTCGCCGCCACGACAAGCAAGCTCAGCCCGGCCGTCGGCGACACCACGGCGAACGCCGACATCATCGACGCGCTCGGCTACGGCGACACCAACACGTTCGAGAAGGCGGCTGCCAGGGCGCCGAAGAGCAACGCCGACGTGAAGTCGCTGAACCGCACGAACGGCGTGGACACAAACGACAACAGCGCCGACTTCACGCTGAGCGCCGACATCACCCCCGAAGGCACCGGCGAAGAATCCCAGCCGACACCGAAACCAGACCCGACGCCCGGCGACTGCCCGACCGGCGAGGCCGAAATCGCGCAGATCCAGGGCACCAACGACACCAGCCCGTGCGTCGGCAAGGCCGTGACCACCACAGGCGTGGTGACCGCGGCCTACCCGGACGGCGGATTCAACGGCTACACCATCCAGACACCGGCAACCGGAGGCGCGATCGACCTCGCCAAGCACAAGGCGTCCGACGGCCTGTTCGTATACGATTCGAAGAACGTCAAGGATCTTCAGATCGGCGACTATGTCAAGGTCAACGGCACGATCAGCGAATACTACGGCCTGACCGAGCTCAACGCGAGCTCCGTCACGAAGCTCTCCGACAAGGTCGAGGCCCCGAAGGCCGCCACCGTGGCGTTCCCGAAGACCGACACCGAGCGCGAAAGCCTGGAAAGCATGCTGATCGCGCCGCAGGGCGACTACACCGTCTCGGACGTGTACAACACGAACAAGTACGGCGAGATCGGACTCGCGGCATCGAACAAGCCGTTCCTCAACCCCACCGTCAAGGGCCTCAAGGGCGACGCCGAAACCGGCGCCGCATACCAGGCCGAACTCGACCGCATCGAAGCCGAGGGCGTGTACCTGGACGACGGCTCCAGCCGCAACTTCCTCGACACGAAGTACCCGCACAACGCCGACACGCCGCTGCCGTACCTGTCGAACGACCAGCCGGTGCGCGTGGGCGAGAAGGTCACGTTCACCAGGCCCGTCGTGCTCGACTACCGCAACAGCGCGTGGCGCTTCCAGCCGACCGAACGCCTGACCGGAGACAACGCCGACGCGCAGCCGGTGACGTTCACCAGCACCCGCACCGACACGCCCGATCTGGCCGCGGTCGGAGGCGACATCAGGCTCGCCACGTTCAACGTGCTCAACTACTTCTCCACCACCGCCGACAAGACCGGCTGCTCCACGAGCAACGCCTACACCGACCGTGACGGCAACCCGGTCACCGCGAAGAACTGCGACGTGCGCGGCGCATGGGACAAGGCCAACATGGAACGCCAGCGGGCGAAGATCGTCAAGGCCATCAACAACCTCGGCGCCGACGTGGTCTCGCTGGAGGAGATCGAGAACTCTGCCAAGGCCGCCAGCTCCGTGCCGGCATCATTCAAGGGCGAGCGCCGCGACTACGCGCTCTCCACGCTGGTCGACGCGCTCAACGAGCAGGCCGGCGAAGGCACCTGGGCCTACGTGCCCAGCCCGCAGACCGTCCCCGACCTTGACGTGGAGGACGTGATCCGCACCGCGTTCATCTACAAGCCCGCCAAGGTCGCGACCGTCGGTGAAACCCGAATCCTCACCGACTCCGACGCGTTCAACGGCAAGAACGGCTACGAGCACGGCCGCCAGCCCGACGCCCAGGCGTTCAAGGCCAAGGGCGTCGCCGACTCCGACGCGTTCCTCGTCGTCGCCAACCACTTCAAGTCCAAGGGCTCGGCGAGCAACGCGCTCAACCAGGATCCCGGCGACGGCTCCGGCAACGCCGACTACACCCGTCAGGCGCAGGCCGACGCGCTGCTCGCGTTCACCGATGAGGTGAAGAGCGATCTCAAGCTGGAGAAGGTCTTCCTCGTCGGCGACTTCAACGCCTACTACGCCGAAAAACCGATCCAGAAGATCGTGGCGGCCGGATACACCGACCTGAGCGAGCAGGTGAGCGAAAAGACCGGCAAGTACACCTACGCCTACACCGTCAAGGACGAATCCGGCAACACGAACGGAGGGGTCGGCTCGCTCGACCACATCTTCGCCAACGAGGCCGCGATGCGGTCCGTGACCGGCGCGGACATCTGGAACATCAACTCCGTCGAATCCGTAGCGCTGGAATACTCGCGCTACAACTACAATGCGAAGAACCTGTACCAGGCCGATCAGTTCCGCGCCTCCGACCATGATCCGGTGATCATCGGAATCTCGGCCCCCGGCACGACCGGCGGCACGGCCACGCTGAATCTGCTGAACTTCAACGATTTCCATGGCCGCATCGACAAGAACCTGACGGTGCCGTTCGCCGCTACCGTCGAGCAGCTGCGCGCCAAGCACCCGGATTCGTCGCTGCTGCTGGCGGCCGGCGACAGCATCGGCGCCTCGCTGTTCAATTCGTCGGTGCAGAAGGACCAGCCGACCATCGACGTGCTCAACGCGCTGGGGCTCAAGGCCTCCGCGGTCGGCAACCACGAGTTCGACAAGGGGTACGACGACCTGACCGGCCGCGTGATCGGCGCCGACGGCAAGCGCAACGCGCAGTGGGATTATCTCGGCGCGAACGTGTACAAGAAGGGCACCGGCACGCCGGCGCTTCAGGAATACAGCATCCAGAACGTCAATGGCGTGCGGGTCGGTGTGATCGGCGTGGTCACGCAGGAGACCTCCACGCTCGTCTCCCCCGGCGGCATCGAAGGCATCGAGTTCGGCGACCCGGTCGAGGCCGTGAACCGCGTGGCCCGTCAGCTCACCGACGGTGACGAGTCGAACGGCGAGGCCGACGTGATCGTGGCCGAATACCACGAGGGCGCCGCCTCCAACGAGGATGACGCCACCGCCAAGCCGACCATCGACGAGCAGAAGGCCGCCAGCCCGGTGTTCAAGAAGATCGTCGACGACACCGACCCGGCGGTCGACGTGATCTTCACCGCGCACACGCACATGAAGTACTCGTACACCGATCCGGCCCACAACGGACGCCCGGTCATCCAGACCGGCAGCTACGCCGCGAACATCGGCCAGGTCGTGCTCGACTACGACAAGGCCACCGGCACCGTCACCTACCGCAAGTCCGGCAACGTGGCGGTCGACACCAGCAAGAGCGACGACGAACTCGCGGCCGCCGGCGACGACACCGTCAGGAACGTGAAGAGCATCGTCGACGCCGCCGTGGCCAAGGGCCAGGAGGAAGGCGGCAAGCCGGTCGGCTCCATCGCCGCCGACATCACCACCGCCTTCAAGGACGGCGCGCGCGACGACCGTGCCTCCGAATCCACGATGGGCAACCTCGTCGCCGACTCGCTGCTCGACTCACTGTCGTCCGAGGACCGCGGCGGCGCCGAAATCGGCGTGGTGAACCCCGGCGGCCTGCGCGCCGAATTCTGCAAGACCGGCGACAACGAGAAGTGCACGATCGCCGCCGACGGCACCATCACCTATGCCCAGGCCAACGCCGTGCTGCCGTTCCTCAACAACCTGTGGACCACCACGCTCACCGGAGCCCAGTTCAAGGAAGCCCTCGAACAGCAGTGGCAGACCGACGCCGACGGCAACGTGCCCTCCCGCCCGTACCTGCAGCTCGGCCTGTCGCACAACGTCTCCTACACCTATGATCCGAACGCGGCGCAGGGCAATCACATCACTTCGGTGCCCGTAACCGGCAAGCCGCTCGACCTCAAGCGCGAGTACCGCATCGGCTCCTTCTCGTTCCTGCTGCAGGGCGGCGACAACTTCCGCGCCTTCGCCGCCGGCAAGGACACGAAGGACACCGGTCTGGTCGACCGTGACGCATGGATCGACTACATCTCCAAGAACTCGCCGCTCAAGCCGCGCTACGACCGTCGCGCGGTGGCCGTCACCGGCATCCCGGCCGATGGCAAGGTCACGGCCGGTACCTCGTTCGATCTGCAGTTCTCGAAGCTCACGCTCACCTCGCTGGGCGTGCCCGCCGAGACCAAGCTGGTCGCCACGATCGACGGCACCGAGGTCGGCTCCGCGGCCGTCAAGGACGGCGACACCGCCACATTGCAGGTCGCGGTTCCCGCCGGGCTGCCGGCTGGCGCGGCGACGCTCACCATCAAGGCCGTGACCAACGGCACAACCGTGACGCTGCCGCTGACCGTCGCCACCGGCACCTCGACCAAACCGCAGCCCGGCAAGCCCGGCAAGCCCGAGCAGCCTGGTCAGACGAAGCCCGGTACGGGCGGCAACGCCGGCGCCGTCGAACAGCTGTCGCAGACCGGCGCACCCGTGGTGGCGGTGGTCGTCGCCATGATGGCGCTGCTGGCCGCCGGTCTCACCGCGGTCCGCACGTCGAAGCGAGCCGATCGCATACGCTGACCGGCCAGCTGAACTGACCACAGTCCTCCGCGTGGTGGGACGCGCCCCAACAGGTGCCTCCTGCCACGCGGTTTTTTTATGCGCGCAGCAAGACCGGGGGTGGTCGCCAACACACCAAGCCACCGTCAGACTCGCTACGCGAGCCAGCTCCCACCAGCGGGAGCAAGACGACGTGCCTCCCAATGACAACACAAGACCTAGGCCGGTCGCCGTGGCATCCGTTTCGCCCCTCTCCCCACGCATGCCCCCGCCCGTGAATATCGTGTGGGAATCGTCGAATTTCGGCAGGGCGAAACCATTACAAGCCACTTGAACGTTCACAATGGGAGGTATGCCGCTAGCCGCCATCATCACCATAGCCGTCATCGCCGGCGTCATCGTCCTCATCGTCGCCGTGACGTTCGCCCTGCGCGCCCGCCGCCACAAGCGCCTGTCGCAGCAGCTCGTCAAACGCAACGACGATCAGGTGCATTACGTCTTCGTCGTGAACCCGTCCAAGCCGCAGGCCGCCCAGCGGCGCGCGCACATCGAACAGTTCTGCCGTGACAAGGGACTGACCGACGTGGAATTCATCGACACGCAGCTCGACAAGGACGGCCGCGCATGCGCCAAGGAGGCGCTCGCCAACGGCGCCGACGTGGTGGTCGCGGTCGGCGGCGACGGCACTGTCCGCACGGTCGCGAGCGCCATGTCCGGCACTGGCCATGCCATGGGCATCATCCCGATCGGCACCGGCAACCTGTTCGCCCGCAACATGGGTATTCCGATCGACGACATCGACGCGGCGCTCACCGTCGCCACATCGCACGGGTCGCGGCACGTGGACGTCGGCCGTCTCTCGCTGCTGGACGATCCGAAGGCCGATCACGGCCACGCATTCCTGATCATCGCCGGGGTCGGTTTCGATGCCGCCATGATCGACGACACCGACCCGCAGCTGAAGAAGAACATCAGCTGGCTGGCGTATTTCGTCGGCGGCGTGAAGAACCTGTTCACCCCGAAATACCGGGGCGACGTGACCATCACCAGCACGGACGGCAGCATGCACACCCGTCATGGCGTGGCATTCCGCACGTTCATGGCCGGCAACTGCGGGCAGATCCCCGTGTTCTCGCTGATGCCCAACGCCTCATACGACGATGGCATCCTCGATTTCGAGATCATCGACACGTCGGGCGGCATTTTCGGCTGGGCGAACCTGTTCGGCGATGTGGTGCACCAGACCATCACCGGCAAGCCCGGATCGAACCCACTGTCGACGAATTCGACGATGGACCAGATTCAGGGAGTGAGCGCGGAGATCACGCTGGAGAAGCCGGTGCTGGCCCAGGTCGACGGCGACATGCTCGGCCGCACGCGGCATCTGCGATTCACCGTCGACCGCGAGGCGCTGTGCGTGCGCGTGCCGGAGGTCGCGCCCGACATGTCAGCGACGGGAATCATCCCGCCGATTCGCGATTGATACGAAACCGACGCTCTCAAAACTTGCAGATAGAGGCCATTTTTCATGAAAAATGGCCTCTATCTGCAAGTTTTGAGAGCGCTACTCATGCTTACGTGCATCCGCGACGACCCGTGCGACGTGCAACGCCAGGTATGCGACCTCATCTTCGGTGAGGTTGGAGCCCAGACGCAGCGAGGCGACGGTGCCGATGGTCTGCGCGCACTGCATGGCCTTGGGATATGACTGCCGGATCGATGCGATGATCGGCTCGGGTTCCTTGTCGAGCTGCTTGCCCTGATGGATGCGTACGAACAGGTAGCGCAAATGGGTGATGAACCGGCCGACGTTGACGCTGTGCTGATCAAGCGAGACGCCGTAGGTCTGCTCGATGATGGTCAGCATCTGCTGGATGACGCCGGTCATCTTGTATGTGTCGGACAGGTCGCCGTTCGCGAAGCCGGCGTTGACCAGATGCAACGCCAATGCCACGGTCTCGCTGCCGGGCAGGACACCGTTCAGGTGACGGTTGAGTTCATTGACCAGCCGCGAGGCCTGCGCGTACTCGGACGCGTACAGCGACTGGACTTCCGCCTGCAGCGGATATGCGATGTTGACGTGGCGCTGCGCCCTCTGCACCGCACCGGTGATGTGGTCGGCGAGCGCCATGACAAGCGTGGGCTGCGATTCGGCCTGTTCCGCGAGCCCGGTCGCCGTCATGGCGTCCGTCACCAGTCGAATGATCTCCGGAGGTATCTCGGACAGCAGTTCCGCGATATGGTCCGGGTCTCGGCCGTCGGCCGGAACGAACACGCGCACGATTTTCGCGTCGTCGACGCGCTGGCCGGGTTTGGCCTGGAATCCCAGGCCGCGCCCGGTGACGATGACCTCGCGGGCACCGTCCTTGGCGAGTACGACGTTGTTGTTGAACACGCGAAGAATTTTCACGGCATTCCTTCCGGCCGCTCGGCCGTTGCGCCGATTGGCTCTTGATGCGGTCAGCGCTGGATGTCCAGCACTTCCTGGCCCGCCTGCACGTCCACGCCCGTCTTCGGGGTGACGCCGGCAAGCGCCGCGGTGTTCAGCACCGTCATCAGTGTCGTGGTGCTGTATCCCGCCTCCTTGACCTTATCAAAGTCGACGGTCGCCAGCGTGTCGCCCGCGTTCACGCGCTGGTTGGCGCTGACGGCAACGTGGAAGCCCTCGCCGTTCATCTTCACCGTGTCGATGCCGACGTGCACCAGCACTTCGATGCCGTCGTCGGTCTTCAGGCCGAAGGCGTGACCGGTCTCGGCCACGGTCTGCAGCACGCCGGAGACCGGCGCGACCACGGTGGAATCAGTGGGCTGGATACCCACACCCTCACCGAGCGCGCGGGAGGCGAATACCGGGTCGCCGGCGTCGTCGAGCGACACGACATGGCCTGCGACGGGGGCGCCGACCGTGGTGGTGCGAACGGCGGTGGCAGTAGCGGTCGCGGTGGCGGTCGCCACCGGTGCAGCGTCCGCCGGCGCCGCCTCGACGGCGGTCCCGTCAGACCCGCTGGCGGCGTTCATCTCGGCCTTCTGCTCGGGAGTACGGTAATCGAGCATGATGATCAGCACCATCGAGACGATGAACGACACGGCGATGGAGACGGCGTACACCCACATCTGGCTGAACACCGGGATGGTGAGCAGGGAGGTGAACGCGAACGCGTTGGTGGTCACGCCGTGCACCGATTCGCCGGCCGCGGTGACGGACGGGAACAGCCAGCCGAGCACCGCGATGACGACGCCACCGGTGAAGCAGCCGACCAGCATGCGCTTGTAGATCAGCTTGTAGCGCAGGTGGATGCCGTACAGGCTCGGCTCGGACACGCCACCGAGCAGGCCGGCGGCGAGGGCGCCGAGCGAGGTCTGGCGCATGTCCTTGTTCTTGTCGCGGATGGAGATGAACAGCACGCCGGCGGTCGCGCCGAAGCAGGCGAAGTTCCACACGCCCATCGGGCCCTGGATGAAGTCGTAGCCAAGGGACTGGATGTTCATCAGCATCAGGGCGTTGAGCGGCCAGTGCAGGCCGAGCGGCACGAGGAACGGGTAGAGCATCGGGATCAGGATCGCGAAGATGAACGGGGCGTGGCCGTTGAGCCAGGCCAAGCCGACGCCGAGCCAGTTGCCGGCGAGGATGCCGAGCGGGCCGATGAGGAAGGCGGTGAGGGCGCCGACGATGATCATCGAGAAGAACGGCACGAACACGATCTGCACGCTGTCGGGGATAATCTTCTTGAGCCCGTGGTAGACGAGCGCGAGCACGGCGGCCATCAGCAGCGGCACGAACACGTTGCCGCTGTAGTCGTTGAGCAGCATCGGAATGCCGAACACCTTGGTCGAGCAGGAGGTGGTGCCCAGCGTGGCGCTCTTGACGCAGGTGGTCACGCCCTTCCACTTTTCGGAGTCCATCAGGTCGGCGAACTGCGGGGTCATCAGAGCGGCCATGATGGAGCCACCGAGCCACGGGTCGACCTTGAGCTTCTTCGAGGCGTTGTAGGCGATCATGATCGGCAGGAAGTAGAACACGCCCTTCCAGATGGCCTTGATGAACACCAGGCTGGTGTTGGCTTCCTCGCCCGGCACGATACCGATGGAGATGCACAGGTTGATCAGGGCGATGATGATCGACGCACCGAGCAGCACGCCCAGGATCGGGCGGAACGAGTCGGACAGGTACTCGAAGAACGAGTCCATCCACGCGACTTTGCCGCGCACCTTGGCGCGCTCGGCGGCTTTGACGTCGGCATCGGACTGCGCCTTGTCGCCGGCGACCGCGCCCTTGCCAGCGCCGACGCCCGCCATCTCGGGCAGGTGCATGATGTTCTCGTACATTGTGGCGACCGCGCCGCCGATGACGACCTGGTAACGGTGCCGGACTGCGGCACCGCTCCCAGCACGCCCTTCATGGTCTCCAGCCGGTGCTGGTCTACTTTGCCCGCGTCGACGAGTTCGAAGCGCAGGCGAGTCGCGCAGTGCGTCAGGCTCTTGACGTTGCCCGCGCCACCGATCGCTTCGATGATCTGCGATGCAGTTGATGCTGCCATCTCACATCCCTTTCCGTGAATCTTCCATTGATCCGTCTCCGGTGCCGGGCCGCAAAACAAAAAAGACCTGAGATATGGATAGCCCTATCCGTATCTCAGGTCTTGCGTCTTGTCGACTTGCAACCCTGCATTGAGTCGATTGATATGTTAACTTCAGATGAACTGCGACACGCCGATAAATCACAAAGATGGAATCGCAACCATTCGGGCGATGAGCGGGTGGCCGATGCGGCCCGCCTTTCATCCCCCATCCCGCGAAAGTCCCATCTGCGACGCGCCGGATGGAACTATGGCGGGGTAGATGGGCGAGACCGCGCGGCACGACGTCAGTCAGGGACGCTCCTGCGCGTCACCGTGGGCGTCGTCGGGCAGGCAGGACCACACGTATACGGCGTTGATCTCATAACGGCTGGGCTTGCGGCCGTGACTGAGCGCCCTGCACTTGTTCCACACCTCGCGGATCTCATGCTGCGCGGCGATGCTCTCCTCGCGGGTGAGCACCAGATTGCCGGTGGATGGTATCGTGTACGTGCTCACCTCACGCGGCACCTTGTGTCGCCCGGTCGCGACGCGCACCAGCATGCCCTCGACCCGCCTGCGCAGGGCGGCGAGGAAACCGCTCATCATCTTCATCCGCGCGTCGGGATCCGGCTCCTCGCTCACCACGATTCGATAGCGTTTCGCGCTCAGCATCCACGGGCTTTCGCGCCCGTCACGAACGCCCTCGACGCGATGGACGATGCCGACTTTGCCCAGCTCGCGCAGATGATAGCTCATGGCGCTGGTGCTTACGCCGAACACCTCCGCAATCTGCGCGGCGGTGCGGGGTTCGCGTTTCTCCGAAAGCTCCTCTAGGGCCGCATACCGCAACGGATGCGAGATGACGCGCAGCACCTGTCGGGTCCGCACCTCGAACACTTCCGGCAGATCCTCGTACCGGGGCGCGGGCTGCGGGCCGGCCGGACTTTCCCCGGATTCGCCCTCCGTCAGGGGTTTTCGGTTTTCCCGCCCGTCATCGTGCGGCGACTTCGGCGCCTTCGTGCCGCTCTTGTCCGAACCGGGCATTGTTCGAGTCATGCACATCGCCCCGTTTCGCTCGTTCCGCCGACCATATCCGGTCGCATTCCTGCATTCCTCCGTTACATAAACATCTATATAAGCATCATCACCGGCTCACGCGACGCATGTTTCGCGGGCACCCATCACTGTGCGCGGGTCGCGTCACGCTGTGCGACCCCGCACCGAGTGACGCTATGACAAGAACCCTTGCAGTCACTGGGCTTTGGGGATATCGTCACTGTGCGAGGGGTCGCGCAGCGTGACGCGACCCGCGCACAGTGACGCAAAACCCGCGCAGCGTGACGACCGGTCGGAACATAGAGCACCGACCGGCCGTATGGTGTGGAACCATTTTCGGATCTCGCCACGCGAGACATCACCCGCAATTGACGGGGCGGGCGGCGCGCTCGCGGCTCAGCTCGCACGCACGCCGCCTTACGGACGTATCACGGCGCCCATCCGCGAAGACCCGCTACCGCTACCGCGTGAACTTCCGGAAAGCGGCGGCTCCGGTCGTGGTGAAATCGGAGCCCTTGGCCTGCAGCGATGCTACGGCCGTCACCTTGTGCGAGCCGGGCGCAAGCGCCTTCGGCAGACGAACCGTCCATGCCCCGGCGTTCCCGACGATCGCGACGTAGCTCTTGCCATCCACCGCCACCGTGACCTTCGCGCCGGCGGCGGCATCGACCATACCGGATATCTGGCCGGCGGCGAGCTTGGCGAACTTCGGCTGTCCGACGTTGATGGACAGGTTGAATCCGTGCTTGAACATCTCCTCGGCGTTGTACTTGCCGTCAACGATGGCGAAGCCACCGGCGACCGCATCGTCATCGGCCGCGTCATCGCAGGAGCTCATGTTGCCGTACGAATCCACGCCGATCGCGTAGTGGCCGGACACGATGGCACCGCCCGAGTCGCCGCTCAGCAGGAAGGCGCTGAAGTGGAAGCCGTACACGTCGAGCAGCTCGCCGTTGTCGTTCACGATTTCGGCGACCTTGTCGGCAGCGACGACGCCGCATGTCCAACCGCTGGTCGAACCGGACTTGCAGGCGGGCATGACGATGGTGGCGTCAGACGCGTCCCAGACCTGCAACGGGATGCCGTCATCCTGCGTGAAATTACCCACACCCTTGGCGGTCAGGTCTGGGCCGGTGGCGTCCGCGCCCCACGTGGACACGGCCGGGTTCTTGTACTTGCTCGTGGACAGGTAGAGCATACCGGCATCGTTGTTGTCGCCGACGCGGCCGTATGCAGTCGCGCCGACGGTGTCGCGCAAATCGGAAACGTTCTCCTTGCGGTTGAGGTACGTGGTGGGTGCCGGGCACTACCACGAACGCCGCCGATGGCACTGTCACTTTCGACCAGCTGCCGTTCGACGCTGCCGGCACGTACGAGCACACGCTCGTGCAGGTCGCCGGCAACGCCGATGGCGTCACGTATGACAGCACCGAGTACGCGGCGACCATCACCGTGACCGCGACGGCCGACAACACGCTGACCGCCGCCGTCTCGTATGCGAAGGATGGCGAGACCGTTGGCGCGGCCACGTTCGCCAACGCGCACAAAGCGCCGACGAAGCCTGGCGAGCCGACGCAGCCGGCTGAGCCCGGTAAGCCCGGTACCACGCCGACCAAGCCCAGCCAGCCGAAGGTCACGATCTTCAAGCCGCAGGTTCAGGTCGCGCCTTCCTCCGATGCGGTGAAGACGCTCGCGAAGACCGGTTCCACGACCGGTGCCATCGTGATTGCCGCCCTCTTCGTGGCAATCGCCGGCGCAGCCCTCACCCTGGCCCGCCGCAAGGCCGACCGCTGAGTGAGATGACCTGAGTCTCAAGAAAGCCCCTGCCCCACTTCCGGGCAGGAGCTTTTGCGTTGCACCGTATGCGTTTGCACAGTGCAAACGCCAATCCATCAACCTCTCGCCGGTTCCAAGCGCCTTTGATTCCCCGTGCCGTTGGCATATCGGCGTCGATGGTCAACACAGACCGCCTCTGCCGTGCCATTTCCACTCGTCCCTTCCCCCCCCGCGTCTCCATCCCCTATGTTCTGCCCTTCGCCATCCTGTCCTCCGGGGCTATCCGTCGTACTCTGTCACTTCACTAATCAATCCTCTAGGGTCAATCGTGCTTCCTCGCATCCTTTTCGCCGTGCCCCTTTTCCGCCGCGTCCCTTTCCTCCGTGTCTCTTTTCGCTGCATTCTTTTCCGCCTCTCCCTCCCCGCCGTCATCCTCTTATCT
>CWGX01000032.1_pt1 | contig 41487 bp, 40 predicted proteins | sample 682481 | NCBI WGS metagenome assembly CWGX01 (sample SAMEA3735743, study PRJEB9488) | human gut metagenome | biome: ENVO:mammalia-associated habitat; material: ENVO:feces | place: Malawi | collected 2009-02-27 | reverse complement strand
CGTTCTGAAACGCCCACCTCCATCTCCAACTGTCCGTTGCGCCTGCGCAGCCCGACCGGCTCGTTCCGCTCAGGAGTGCGGTTGTCGGCGGCTTTCGTGGAGCCGCTGTCGCGGATGCCCTGGACCCAACGATGCAGCGTGGAACGCGAGATGTCGTACTCGTCCTTGACCTCGCGCGCCGGCTTGCCGTTCTCGTAAAGCCGCACGATCCGCCGCTTGAGCGACTCCTCGTAGTGGCGGGGATGCTTCGGGCCGGCCATCGTCGGCCTCCAACCTCATGTCGATCGTCCCCCATCGGACTGTCTAATACAATGTAGCCAATCCAGAAGCCGGACCGGAGTGGGATGGGGAATCCGCCTGCACGACCGATTCCGCGCCGGCGCCTCCTCCGCCTTTGGGATGCCAGTAGGAAATGCCGGCAGGAGGATGGGACGCGCTGAACGAGCGCGTGGCGACCTTGCCCCACCCTGTCCCGCCTTCGCTCGTGTGGACCGTGTCCCCGTTCACCTGTTCCACGACGGCCACATGACCGTACACGCTGCTGGAACCGCCGGCGCCCGGATTGAACACGATAATGCCACCCGCCTGTGCGCCCTGCTCCCAGCCAGCGTTCCTGGCGCTCGTGTCCCATTCGCCGCCATTACCCCAATACTGGCCGATGTCATGTCCCAATGACTTCTGTCGCATGCACGCCCACCAGGTGCATTGGAACCCATAATCGTATGGTGCGCAGAAACTCACCTGCCCAGGCCACATCTGCTTGATCTGATCCTGGTGCCTGCCCACCAGGCCCGTCCATTCGCCTGATGCCTGTGACGCCTGTACCGTGCTGGAACCGCCCGTGTTCTTGCACCCGCCCAGGAAGGCGAGCACATCCAACGGGGAACATGCTGTCAACGTGACCAGCATGCACGCAACGGATCCAAGAGCTGCCGGAAGTCGTCCCCACGCGCGGCGTCTCATCGGTAGTCCCCATCCACAGCGGCCCAGAACGGTTTCTGCCCGCCGACTGTGACCTCCACCGTCTGGCAGGGATGCTGCTTGGTGCCGACACCGACATGGGAGGCAGGATTCCAATACGCCTCGTCGCCAGGTTTCATCCTGGTGATGTCGATCTCATTGCCGTCCCGATCCACCACAGGCCGGCTCAGCGTGGCCGGACAGTACATGGTCACATGCCAATCACCGTCATCCATCGAAATCAGCACCGCGTCATACGCACGGCTCACGATTTCCTGCGGGTTCACGCGGGAATCCAACTGCAACCCGTCCGGGATCGGGAACCCGGTGGCGTCCGTGTACCAGTAGACGTTGTTCGTGATCGCGTCCGTGGCCTTCCTCGTCCATGCGCCGTCAGGAGAACACCCATCATCCAGTTTCGCCGCCAGATAGTTGCTGTCCGCCTGGCCAGAGCACAAGCTGTCAGGTTGGAACCGTCGTTGCGCCCACCACCAACGCGACGCGTCAGAGAACGGATGCTCCACACCGCCCCCGTCCGCAGCCAGACCATTGCGGATCACATCATTCCACTCGTCATCGCTTGATTCGGGATCAAGCAGACGGTTCACGGTTGCCAACGCCGTGTCAATGGCTCCATACAATCCGGCCACCGGATGATCCGCCGAATAATCAGTCTTGCCATCCTTCGTTCCATAATCAATCTTGCCGTCCCGTATCGCGGCAAGGGACATGCGTTGCCGTGACCACGCTCCGGGCTTGGGGATCCCCGCCGTCTCCAGACCACGCCACGACCCGTCCGCGTCGTTCCCGTCGGATGACGAACCTTCCTCGGTCATGGAAGCATCCGTCTGGATCGAGGACTCGTCCTCGTCGCCGCCCCTCGTCCAATCAGTGACCGCGATGCCCAAGGCGAGCACCAGCAGTATCGCAACCCCCATGCACGCGCCCTTCGCCCATTTCGACATCGGCTTGGGCGCCGGCCTCGACACCATCACATGCCGCCTTCCATACCATCAGACGGCCAGTCGCCGCCGGCAGCTGCCATGACGGGCTCGTCATCCGCAGAAGACGCAGCCTGCATCTCTTTTGCGCATGTCTGAAGCAGCCCCCTCCGATGATTCAGATACGGCCGGCTCCCGGCTGTCCTTACCAACTGTTTTCAATCAGTTCTTCGATGGCGAGCAGTTCGGCAACCGTGTTTCCGGCCTTCCTTGCACATTCACGGACCGTCTGCGCCTCATGCTCCGCTACTTGCAGACGGGCGCGCAGGCTTCGAAGGTTCACCAGCGTGGATGCGTACTCGTCCGCCGCTTTCTCGCGTTCCTCACGCAACCCGCGCACACGCGTCAGTACCTGGCTTTTGAAATTACGCATCTCGTTGTTCGGCTGCATCAGCATCTCCGTTCCTCATGGCTCTTTGCCTTGTCATCCGTCATGCTCCTACCTTCGACGCGCAGTGACGGAGCGGCCCCCTCTACACCTTTCAGCCGTTGGGAGACGTGTAGAGGGGCCGCTCCGGCATGACGCGAGAGCCGATGGATGCTGGGAGACGACCATTGGACCGCTCATCCAGAGAAAGGGACAACATCTCATGGGACAATCAATGGAACATCTGCTCGGGATGATCGCCGACATAGCGTCATCGGTCTGGCAGTTCGCTCTGAACCTGCCGGGAGCACTACAAATCGTGTTCACCCTGGTCGCATTGATCGTGGCAGGCGTCTGTCGCATGGTCGCGATGCGGCTCAGCCACCCCGCCTTCACGGAAACGGACGGTTCCGCGGTCGGCAAAAAAATCATCCAGGTCATCGCCTACATCCTCATGGTCGTGTGTCTGCTTGCCTGTCTGCTCGGACTGGCAGCCGTGTTCGCGCCACTCATCGGCCTTGCTTGATCAGCCAATCCACGACCAGGGGTCGGAACCATATGACCTGCCGTATGATTCCGGCCCTTGCCTCGTTCTATCAGACACGATCCTTCGACAAAGGACCCATCGGTCATGACCCGACTCATCATCGCGGAAAAGCATTCCGTCGCTCAAGCCATCGCCCAGGCACTCGACACGTCTGCCATCAGGAAGGACGGGTATCTGCAATGCGCGGACACGCTCGTCACCTGGGCGCAAGGCCACCTCGTCAACCTTGCTACCCCGGACCAGTACCAGGACCACGATTGGGGGCGCTGGCGGATGGATACGCTGCCCCTTGACCCGTCACCTGACTGGAAACTTGTCGTCAACCGGCAGAAAGGCGCCGACAGGCAATTCAAGACCGTCCAACAGCTCATCCAACGAGATGACGTGACCACGCTCATCAACGCATGTGACCCGGATCGGGAAGGCGAGTCGATCTTCCGTCGCGTTATCCAATACCTCCGTCACCATGCCGGCGTGGACAAGCCGGCCATGCGTCTGTGGGTCGCCAGCCTGGAAGAACCCGCCATCCGACAGGCCCTGAGCGAGATGAAACCGGAATCCGCATACGACGGACTCGGCACAGCCGCCGAACTTCGTTCCAAGGCCGACTGGCTCATCGGCATGAACGCCAGCCGCGCTTACACGCTCGTCTACGGCCGGCGCTTGACTGTCGGCCGGGTCCAGACGCCGACCCTTGGCATGATCGTCCGACGTGACCGGCAGATTGAGAGCCACCGGCCCACTCCGTTCTGGAAAATCATCCTCGACATGGGCGGCTGGCATTTGACCAGCCAGCGCATCGACCAGGAGCCCCGGGCACGGCATCTGCTCGACATCATGGACATGCCTGGCATGCGCGTGACCATCACCAAAGTCGAGCGTAAGCGACAGGATAGGAAACCACCACGCCTGTATGATCTGACCGGCTTGCAGAAAGACATGTCCCGCATGCATGGGGCTCACCGGCGATCAAAGCCCTTTCCGCATTGCAGAGCCTGTACGAGCGGAAGCTGGCCACCTACCCGCGCACCGACAGCCAGTACATCACGCACGACGATTTGGAAACCCTCGTCCGACTCACCCAGAGAGACGACCGTGTCACCGGATTCATCACCCCAGACACGCGCCCCGACCAGCCTCGCCTGGGCCTGACCGTCAACGACAAGAAAGTCGCCGGCCACACCGCGATCCTGCCCACTCTCCGGGTCAACCAGACATGCCTGGCAGACTTGAACGAACAGGAACGGCTCGTTCTCACACGAATCGTACGTCGCATGTGGGAAGCCGTCAGCGACGACCAAATCGTGGAAATCACCACTGTGCAAGCCCGCATCAGCCCTGAATGCGGCACCACAGCCACCGGAATCACCGACGAGGATCTAGAGACAGGTTTCACCACACGCCAGGAGCAAGCCCTGCAAGACGGGTGGAAAGCCATCGAACCATCATGCCAGCAAGCAGAGGACACAAGCGACGACGAACCGGACAATGTCAGCCGACATGACACGATCCCGCCCAACCTTGTCGAAGACGTGACGCTCACCCCGGTCTGTCCGGCGGAGCTTCACAAGGGAGAGACCAAGCCTCCGGCACGATTCACCGACGCGACCCTGCTCAATGCGATGGAACACGCCAGCCGTTGGCTCGACATGAAGACGAAGAACGCGGACGAGTTGAAAGCCGCATTGGAGGACGACAGCACGCACGCCAGCGGCATCGGAACGCCAGCCACGCGGGCCGAGATCATCGAACGACTTGCCAGCTCCGGGTACATCACGCGCCAGGGGAAATCCATCGGCTCAACGCCGGAAGGCCGCGGACTCATCGATGTGGTCTCACCCAAGCTCAAGGACGTGGCGCTCACCGCCAATCTGGAACGCCAGCTCAGCCAGGTCGAACACGAGCAGACCGATCCTGCGCGAGTGGATAACGAGTCCCGCCATTACGCGGCAGGTATCCCCGCAGAAGCCAAGGACAACAAAACCGACCTCGCCTCAGTCCCTCATAAGCAAGACTGGGATCCATGCCCCCGATGTGGTCAACCTGTGCGGAAAACCGGGACCGTGTGGCAATGCTCCAGCAACGTCAACGAGAAGGACATGCAAGGCCATTGGAAGCTCACCGGAGGATGCGGGTGGAAGCTCTTCGGCACCATCGCAGGCAAGCACCTCACCGACAGCACCGTGCGCATACTCCTGGACGGCGGCTTCGTCCACCTCAGGGGATTCACCAGCAAGACGGGACGTAAGTTCGACGCCATGCTCGTCCTTGACAAAGAGAAGGGCGCACGATTCGATTTCGATGACGACCAAGACCGGAAGAACCATCATGGACGTGTGCGTACTGCTTGACGGAATCATGCTCACCTACACCGGCCTCGCCAGCATTCCCAAGGCGAGAAGTCAGCTCGCAATCGGCGTGGGATTCGCCATGATCATCACAGGCACGACTTGCCTGTTCGTGTCGGTTCTTACTCTCATGACAGACGGCGTTGCCGCCACCACACACTGGTGGCAAGCCATCGCCACCGCGGCCATCGCCTGGCTGCTCAGCAGATACACCAGTCGCAGCCAAACCCATAGCGCACGAGCCCAACCAGTCTTGGAAACTTTTCAGGCCAAATTGACAATCCATTGGAAAGCATTTTCCAAGTCGCCGGCACAATACGGTGGAAAACGCTTTCCGCTGGCACGCAGATAGAAAGGAACAAGCCATGAGCTACGAAAACACGAATTATCACAAGCGAAGCGTGCTCATAAGGATGTCTTTGCATGTCGGAAACATGCTCGACCAGGCCAGCAAAGACAACCATGTCACGAAAGCATTGATCATCAGACTAGCCGCGACCATGGTGGAACCCGGGGAGCTGGCAGCAAAGAACAAGAAACCTTTCCGAGCACCCCGCTTCCGCACAGGCCACACCGACTGGAAGGATGACAAACAGTACCGTTCCGTCCTGGCGAAGCTGTCCGATGCGGAGTATGAGCTGGTATCCCGCGCCGCCGTCGGCATGGACATGGCCCGCGGCCCTTGGCTGGCCTTGAAAGTCGAACAGCTCCTGAGCAGCCCTAGACTGAGGGAGCTGCTTGAAGACGCAACCTACATAGAAGCCAACGAGAAGGCACAGAACATCCTCCAGCAGTCAAAAGGCAGCAGATAACGACCCATGGAAACCCTTTTCCACTCCTAGATGCCTTAATCTGCACCGCAGGTGCATCATCGAAGAATAACTAAATATCTTTATTCGTGCAGCGCGGCGTTAAACCAGCTGGTCACACGCCTCGGATGAGTGATGGCGGTACCCACCACCACCGCCCAGGCTCCGATGTCACGTGCACGCCGCGCTTGCCGGGGTGTATGAATGCGTCCCTCGCAAATGACTGGCACGTTTGGGAGTCTGTCCACCATGGACTCCAGCAGGCCCCAGTCCGGCTCGTCGGACATCGGCCGGCCGCCGGTGTAACCGGCCAATGTCGTGGAGATGAAGTCAAAGCCAAGATCGGCTGCCTGCAAGGCGTCGTCCAGACAGCTGCAGTCAGCCATGAGCACGGCGCCTTCCTCCTTCAGAACATCCACCGTCTGCCGGAGAGTCCTGCCGTCCGGTCGAGGACGCGACGTGGCGTCAAGGGCGACAATATCGGCACCGGCCATCATGCAGCAGCGTGCATGGCGCAAGGTGGGCGTAATGTACACTCCGCTCTCGCCTTCCTTCCATAGGCCGATGACCGGTACCGACACCTGCCCCTTGACCGCACTGATATCGGCCAAGCCCTGGCATCTGATTCCCGCCGCACCACCGAGTTGAGCGGACAGTGCAATCTGCGCCATGGTTTCCGGGTGTCTCATCGGTTCTCCCGGATAGGCCTGGCAGCTGACGATCAGTCCGCCCTGCAGTTGACTCACGAAATCACGCATATCGGATCCTTCTCCACAGCCGTGCCTTCATCGCCCTCGATCAGTCCGAAGTACTGGGCCAGCGGAACGGCCGCGCCCAGAATCGGAGCCTGAGCGCCCAGTGTTCCGGGCACTATGGGAATGTCCGACAAGGCATCGATCACCTGATCCTGATAGCCCTGTCTCACAGCGTCCAGCCACAGCTCACCGGCACCGCACACCGATCCGGAGAGCACGATCATCTCAGGATCAAGCATGTTGGCCTGCATCCCCAGGGTATTCCCAAGTGCACGTCCCGCCATGAGAACTGCGGATTGCGCGTCATTGTCACCGTTCCTTGCCATTTCGGCGATGCGATCGCCCCTTGCGTCCTTACCGCTGAGCTTGTGGTAGCAACGTTCGATGCCCAGTCCGGAGGCAATCGGTTCCACATGCCCGTACCGGCCGCACGAACACCTGATGCGGCGAGCATCCGGATGGCACACATGTCCTATGTGACCGCCAACGTTGTGGGCACCATGCAGAACATGACCGCCAAGCACCATCGCGCCACCGATGCCCGTGCCAACCGCGACCAGCAGCATGGAGGAGACATCGCGGCCCGCACCCCAATGCGCTTCTCCCAGCGCGTGCGCATGCACATCTCCGACAACGGAAACGGTTTTCCCGGTGGCGGCTCGCAATGCCGGCCCCAAGGGCATTTCCGACCATCCCGGCATCAGCGAGGTCGCGGATTCAATGGAACCATCCAGCGCAATCACACCGGCGGCACCGATACCTATGCCCATCACTTCCCGGTCGATTCGTCCCAGCAACTCGCAGGAGAACTCGACGATCCGCTGCAGCACGGCCAATCCGCCCTCCTGCGCCTGAGTGGGCTCCTGTACCAGACGGATCAGCTCAGGCATGTGCCCCGATGAGAATCGCAGGACACTACCCGCAATCTTTGTGCCACCGACGTCCAACGCCAGTATCAGTTTGCCCTCTTCATCGGTTCCGTCGTTCATTGTCAGACTCCCCTTTCACGAACATAAGTCGGGTGATTCATGATGCAGCCTCCCATCAGGTGATTTCAAGATTCATATCGATCTCGAACAAACGTCGCCATGGAAAACTCACTCGTGCAACCTGAAGAGGCAACGCCTTCGACAGCATCGTCTCATCGACCATGTGTTGCAGAAGGTTGCGCGTATGATCCTCGGCCCATCGCCGGCAGACGCCGATGTCCTGGTAGGATCCTCCGTGATCGGATACCTGGGCGTCAACCTGCCAGCGGACGATGCTCTGATAGAACACGTCTTCTATGATCCGGTACGCTACGTTCACGTTGAGCATTCTTCGATCAGTGTCGGTGCCACGGACCTGAGCGGCCACCGCCTGGGATATGGAGGTACCAAGCGTATTGCCGTTGGTGTTCCATCCGGCGTATGACGTCAGCGCAGGAATCATGCCGTCACGGTCAAGCTCATCGACCAGCAGGGGATCTCCGCCGTTCGCGAAGGCGCTGTCGGCCAAGGCCACGGTGCGTTCCTGCACCAGCAGGCGTTCGATGGTGTCGATGAACGCCGGCAGATTCCTGTAGGAGTCATACGTGACGTCACGACCGTCGATTGCCTGAGACGCTTCCTGCATGCGTCTGCCCGGCACATTGACCAGCAATTCGATGTCTGCGCCGGAACAGCCGTCCCACACCCTAGCACCGGCAGCCCGAATGTGTCTCAGCACGGTCTCTCGCAGGGGACGATCCTCGTACGAGGGTACGATTCCGGCACCGTATTCCCCCGAGTATCGTGTTCGAATCACAGGATGCCGTTCCATGACATCGCAGATGGCACGCGACACGAGTGTCTGCCCGACCTCATCCGAACCCGGATACATTGCGACCTTGCGCATCAGATGCTGCGCGCATATGCTCCGCTGCAACGAACGCTGGGCACGCGCGGTGTATCCGTACGGGCTCGAATCGTCCTGGGGAAGGATCAGATAATCGACCGCCCCCTGTTCAACCAGACGAAGACAAGCCTGGTTAACGGCTAGATTCACGCTCCGACGATGCTCGTAGTCGTCAATCACGGATTGCGGAACAGCAATGTTCGCAAGCTCATCCTGCTCCGACTCGTCGAGTCCCTCACGCTGCTTCCGATCCGTCAACCATGCCCGGCGAAACAGCATTCGTCCGTACCGCGCATAGTAATCAGGCTCCTCCTCGCTGGAATCATACGAGGGTGCACGCATGATAGTGGAGGCGACATAGATGCGGAGGGTCGGATTACGCAGACGTAGCTCACGAATCACATCCAGACGCTCCAGAACCTCATCGGCACCCAAGTGGTGCAACCGTGACGGTATCAAGCCTCCGTACACCAGCAGGTCGATCGCTATGACGGCCGCGTTGCACAGCTTGGCCTGGTCCAACAGGAAATCATGCAACGCAGCGCAATCACCCGGCCTTTTCTTGTCCGGCAACAGCGACTGTGGCGGCGTGATCAGTTCGACGCCGCAGCCGGAGGCCAGCATCATGGGAAACTTCCTGTTGCAGGGCCTCTCGTCCAATGGCATGTACAGTATGCGCATGTCACTACCCCCGCATCAACATCAAACGTGACGCAAACAAAATCATCCCTTGAGACCGCCTTCCTGCAATCCGAGGAACAGATTCTTCTGGAACAGCGCGAAGAATATGACTATAGGCACGAGCGAGATGATCGCACCAGCAGCCACCAGTCGCGGATCCGTGTAGAACGTTCCCTGAAGCCGGTTCAGACCGAGTGTGAGCGTGTACTTCCTGTCGTCGCTGAGCACGACCAGCGGCCAGAGGAAGTCATTGTAGCTCCCCACGAACGAGAGGATGCCGATCACGGTCATCGTGCCCTTTACCTGCGGAACAGCTATGTGGAAGAACCTCTGCCACATGTTGGCGCCATCAACCTTGGCCGCCTCGATCAACTCCTGCGGCACGGAACGGAATGCGTTCGTCATCAGGAGCACGTTCAGGGGGCCGATCAGGCCAGGCAGAATCAAGCCCAGCAGACTATTCGTCAATCCCATGGACTTGACCAGCAGGAACGTCGAGATCAGAATGCCCTCCGTCGGCATGATGATGGCCAGGACAAACAGCATGTAGCCGATGTTGCGCCATCTGAATCTCAGGCACCCGAAGGCGTACCCGGCCAGCGTACATCCGACGACGTTGCCCAGAACATTACCTGCCACGACAATCAGCGTATTGCCGAAATACCGGAGCAATGGCAGACGCCTGAACACCTCGACGAAATTGTTCAGCGTGAAATCCTTCGGAAACAGGTATGGCGGCAGGGAGTACACGTTGTCGTTCGGCCCCTTGACCGCCAGCGACAATTCCCATACCAGCGGGCCCGCCAGCAGAATGAACACGAGCGTCAACACTATGTACTGAACGACCACTCCCACGGTGACACGTCTTGTATTCATCATTCACCTCTGCGTGTAATCAGCTGTTGCACGATTGTCATGACACCAACGATGATGAGCAGCACGACGCTGATTGCGCTCGCATAGCCGGTACGGGCGTTCAACCCGGTGCCCTCCTGTTGGATCAGCATGGTCATCGTGATGTCCTTGCCTCCCACACCTCCGGTGCCTCGCGTAATCACATAGATTTCGTTGAACACGCGGAATGCGGCGATCGAGGAGAGCATCATGATCAGCATCATCGTGGACCGGACACCCGGCATGGTGACGTAGACGAACTTGCGGAACGCCCCGGCGCCGTCAAGCTCGGCGGCCTCGTACAGGGAGTTGTCGATGTTCGACAACGCGGACATGTAGATGATCATGTAATAGCCCAGACCCAGCCAGATGGTGACGAACATGGCGCTGAAGAGCGTCAGCCAGCGATCCGTCAGGAACGGAATCGGTTCCGTGATGACACGAAGACTCTGCAGCACGGAGTTGATCAAGCCTCGCGTGTCGAGCAGATTCGTCCATATCAGGCCCACGACCACGGCGGACATGACCACCGGGAAGTAGTATGTGGTGCGGAAGAATCCGATCACCTTCGACTTGCGGGTAACCAACACGGCCAGCACAAGCGGCAGGATGACCATGAAGGGAACCACGCAAACCACGTACAACGCCGAGTTCAGCAGGGCCGTGAGGAATCGACTGTCGTGGAACAGCTTCACGTAATTCTCGAAACCGACGGCATGCCCGGGAATGAGCATGCGTGAATTGGTGAAGGACAGGCGAATCGTGTTGGCGAACGGATAGATGCAGAACAGAAACAGAATCACCAGCGCAGGAACGGCGAACAGCCATGAGATCGGCCCGTCCTCAGTCACCTTGCGAGCGTGCCGGTTCCACAAACGAACGGAACGTCCCCGCACGGGGGAGTCAACGGAAACCGCTGCTCCCCCGCGAACGGAATCTTTCACCACCGGATTCATGAGTGCAGCCTGTCGTTCATTGCAGCGACCGACTTGTCAAGGGCTTCCTTGACGCTCATGTCACCCTGGATAGCCTGAATGATGTTCGGCGACATGTAATTCGCGCCGTCCGCATCCGAAACCTCCGGCGGGAAGTTTGCCACGGTGCCGTTGTCGATCTCCTCCTTGGCCACCTTCAGCACTTTGCCTTCCAGAGTGCTGTCGTCGATGGAGGTGAAGAACGGATCATCCATGGCGCCGGCCGCTGAGGGATACGTGTTGGATTTCTTCGAGAACTCGATCTGGTTTTCCTTGTTGGTGAGGAAGTTCGCCAACTTGAGCGCCATCTCCTTGTTTCTGGTCTGCGAATTGACCGCCATCAGCATCGGGTTGAGCGTGTTCTTCGTGTTGGTCACCAGAGGCGCGACATCAAGCTGCTTGTACAGGTCGGGAGCATTCTGCTTGAATGCGGCGACGGAGGAAGTGGAATCCGGCATGTAGGCAATGTGCCCCTGGAAGTACAGATTCTCAGCGGTGATGATATTGGCGTTCAAGCCATCCTTGGGAAACCCCTTTTCCTTGTACATGTCCACATACTGCTGAATGTATTCGACTCCCTTGTCGGAGTTGAACGTATACTCGGAACGATCCTTGTTCAGGAAGTCGACTCCGTACTCGGCGAAGTCAGGCGGCAGGATTCTCGGAACGGCGAGCATGTAATCCTTTCCGCCGCAATGGCTGACAAGCGTCTTCCCCTGTGCGAACAGATCGTCGTAGGTCTTCGGCGGATCGTTCACGTCAAGGCCGCACTCCTGGAACACGCTCTTGTTCAGATACGCGACGTCAATGTTCATGTACCAGGGGAATCCGTACACCCCTTCTTCGATTCCGTTCCTCGAGAACTTCGAGCCGTCCCATACCTAGGGCAAATAGTCGGAGGCCATGTCGGAGGCTTCCTTGCTCAGGTTCATCAACGCACCCGATTTGGCGAGGTTGTACGCCTGGGTCTCGTTGACGTTGACGACGTCCGGCAGCTGACCTGCGGCGGCATCGGTGGACAGCTTCTGATCGTAGTTCTCAGCCGGCTGATCCACCCACTTGACCTTCACGCCCGGATTATCCTTCTCGAACTGCTTCATCAGGTCGTTGAAGTACGGGGTGTATGTATCATTCTTCAGATTCCAGGTCTGGAACGTCACGGTGGTGTCTCCGGATGCGTTCTCGGATGTTCCGCAGCCAGCCATGGTCAGCAGGGTCATGGCAGCGCATGTAACAGCGAGTGTCTTTCTTGCAGTACGCATAATGGCTTTCCTTTCGTTGTTTCCGTAGGTGAGCAACTCCGAACAAGACGGGTTCCGGGTACTGCGTGCTCACACCGCAGCCGGACTGCAGGACTCACCTCCTTCTCGGCATCGATTGTTCGATGGCCTGCACCATCGCCGTCTCATCGTCGAGAGAGTAGGCGATTTTTGTGTTCGGACTGTGAACTATTGTACCACTGTTTCCAAGGAGAGCCACCAACAACACACAACGCTTGCAATGAAGCCAAAACCCACAAGACTATCGGCGTGTCGCCAAGCGTGCGCCACCACGGCGACACCAATGTCCATATGATCGTCAATACTTTTTTAGTATGCGTTCCGCACTTAATGAGGAGCCGTGACTCGTATGATGGATTCATGAGGTTAGACACGGCCAACAAAGACGGCAAGCGGACATCCGCACCGCCCTCCGAAGAAGGAAATGCAATGAAACCCACGAAGGATCAGACCCCTGACACGAAGGATTCGTCGCTCGTGCAGCTGACGACGGCCCGAAAGAAGGCCTCCCCGTCCGACGTGCGTCTCAGCAACCGCATGATGGTGTTCAGCCAGCTGTTTCCCCATCATGTCATGTCGCGTGCCGACATTGTCCGCAACACCGGATTGTCCAAGGCATCCGCCTCGGAGGTCGTATCGGATATGGTCGTCTGTCACATTCTGGCCGAAATCGGACAGGAGCCGCAGGAGGGCCGTGGAAAGCGAGGGACCCTGCTCAGCATCGACGCACGCCACTGGCATATCATCGCCATCGATCTCTCTCAACCTCATGTCATTCAGGGAGCCGTCACCAACTTGGCTGGCCTCGTGGTACAGCGGGCCGAGATTCCCGTCGCCGACATGAGTCACCTCTCCACTCAGCTCGTGATCGATCTGTGCGAACGTCTCATCGCTCTCACCTCAAACCCGATCATGGGTATAGGAGCTGCCGTTCCCGGAATGGTGGATCGCAATGGCATCGTGTCGAACGCCCCTGCCCTGGGGTGGAGCAACGTACCCCTGCGAGCGATTCTCGAGGACAGGTTCCATATTGACACCGTGGTTGACAACAACGCTCACAGCGCCCTGCTGGCCGAGCGGTTCTTCGGACACGGCACGCCCAACACGTTGTTCGTGCAGATGACCTCTGACATCAGCGCAGCAATACTCGTTGACGATTCGATGATATATGGCGTCGGTCATTATGCCGGCGAAATCGGGCACGTCACGGTCTCCAGAAACGGACCAGTCTGCCGCTGCGGCAAACAAGGCTGTCTCGAATCCATGATTTCGGTGGAAGTGCTGCGCAAGCGCATGGCCGGGGAGAATGCGGAACGATCATCGATTCTGAGCGCGGCGGGCAGCCATCTTGGCGATGCACTCTCCATGACCGTCAACATGCTCGATATTCATGACATCGTTGTCTTCGGGCCGGCTGACATTGTCAACGATGCGTTCCTTGATGCGCTCAAGCAATCGCTGGAGGAACAAGCCCCCCCTCACCTGCCTCGTGACTTCCGCATTCGCCGCAGTGAATGCGGAAACAACATTCTCATCAGAGGATTGAGCGTGGCCGTATCGCAGACCATGGTCCAACGTCTCAAACCATAACGACATGCAGACCCAAGGAGCATCCATTGAACATCAACACCCCCGTACTGGTTCCGTTCCCGAAGCAGATCGACGCGTCCGACGACACGGTGCCGTTCCCTGCCGAAGGCGCGATTTCCGTCGACGCATCCGTGCACGAGCATTTGACTGCGCGACGAATCGACGTTCTGATTCAACAACTCCGCGACGAGCTGTCGAGCGTATCCGGATCGCACCTGCATCGCGCGACGCATTCCGCTGACGCCAGCATTCTGCTGACCGTTGACGAGGCTCTCGACGATGATGCCTATACGCTGAGCATTACGCGGAACGACGGATATCCCCCCGTGGTCCTGACAGCCGGCGGCGCCACAGGTCTGCGCGACGGCGTTCAGACGTTGCGACAGATCATTCGTCAGTATGGCGCGCTGCTGCCGCAGCTGCAAATCGTCGATGAACCTTCGATGACGATTCGCGCCCTGTCATACGACGTATCACGCGGACGAGTGCCGACCCTCGATACGCTCGAGGCACTGGCAGACGTGATGTGTCTGGCAAAGTACAACCAGCTTCAACTGTATGTGGAGCACACGGTCGCCCTGCCCGAATTCCGTGAATCGTGGATCGGTCATGATCCTCTCACCATCGAGGAACTGCAGGCATTCGACATGTACTGCGCCGACCGGGGAATTGAGCTGGTTCCCGAGATGGCGACGTTCGGGCACATGTATGAGCTGATGCGTACCCGACAGTTCCGGATTTACGGCGAGATGCCCAACGATGCGGACCGGCCGTTCTCATTCGTGGAACGCATGCTCCATCACACCGTCAGCCCGACCGCACCCGGTTCCCTGGAATTGGTGACGCGTCGAATCGACGAATATGCCGCTTTGTTCCAATCCCGCACGTTCAACATCGGAGCCGACGAGACATTCGATCTGGGCCATGGCAGGAGCGAGAGCGCAGCAGCTGAAGTCGGCGTACCGAGACTGTACGCCGACTTCGTCGGCGCGCTTTGCCGCCACCTGAAGGAGCGGAATGTTCAGCCGATCATGTACGCGGACATCGCCTTGCGGCACCCCGAGCTGCTCGATCTGATCGACGACGACGTGATACTGGCGAATTGGGATTACGTTAGGCACCCCAGCGAGAACAATGTCCGGACGATCTCTCGGCAAGGATTCAGACAAATGGTCTGCCCCGGAGTACAGACGTGGAATCGACTGCTGCCCAATCTGGATGACGCCTGGTCGAATATCAGTGAGATGTGCTCGTATGGTCACCGGTATCATGCCGTCGGCATGATTGTCACCGATTGGGGTGACTACGGTCACGTCAACGACCCCGCGATGTCGGTTCCGGGACTGTTGTACGCCGCCGAATGCTCATGGAACAGCACGCCCGGTGACCAGGCCACGGTGAATCAGAGAATCTCAGCTCTGACCTTCGGGGACGTCACGGGCGTTGCCATCGATGAACTTGTCAGAGCGGGGCGACTGCAGGCATTCAGCTGGGCCGACCTGGTTCAGTACATTGAACTGGACGATCAGGGAAGACCGAATCGCGACGTGCTGTTCGTCCTCGGGCAGAACGAGAAGGAATTGCACGCCGCTCGCGCCCGGTTCCTGCATGAGCGCGCCGAGTTGATCTCTCGATTCAGTCAATGCAACCAGAGGCTGGACGATTGCCTGCAATGTCTTGCGACACATCTTCATTCGTCACGATTCCCGGCACGGCACAATGCCCTTTGCATCGACTACGATCTGATGGCAATGCTGATCAATGGACAACAACTGTTCAACAGCGTCGGAGCATGGCTCCTCGCGCAGTACGATGACGGATTCCCCGCTCCTGACATCACCGGCTTGGCTGATGGAATGGAGGAATGGTATCTGCAGTTCGAGGCAAGATGGCGCAGCATTGGCAAGGAAGCGGACCTGGCACGCATCCGTGACGTCATGCAACGAGTAACTCAAATCCTGCGAGATCGGAAAGCGAGCTGACCATGCCATTGCAGCATGTCCCCATACATGACGTTCATTACCTTTCGCTGGGGCGACACGGCGACCTGCGCAATGACCTCGGCTATCCCCTGTTCTGGACGGGCAGCGGAGTCGGGCTCGACTATGACGGCGCCGAGTTATGGTTGGAGATCGAGGCCTCGTACAATGAGTACGAACCGTGGATCAGCGTCGACGTGGACGGTACGCAGGTCTCACGTCTCGCACTCGACCGCGGCTCCAACGATGTCTGCTTGTTTCGCGGCCTTGACACGGGAACTATCAAGCATGTGCGAGTGCTCAAGGAGACTCAGTTCATGCATGAGGACCCGTCGCAAACATGCATCGTGCGGGGATTGCGCTGCGATGACGGACAATTCCACCCTCTGGCCTCTCCGACATTGCGCTTGGAGTTCGTCGGTGACAGCATCACCAGCGGAGAGGGACTTGAGGGCGCCCGGACGACCGAGCACTACTGCTCGATGATCTTCGGCGCCCGACACGGTTATCCGTGTCTGGTCGCGGACGAGATGAACGCCGACTTCTGTGTCATCTCGCAGGCCGGATGGGGCATTGTCTGCGACTGCGAGAACAACCCGCACTGCACGATACCAAGCATTTACGAGCGGGTCTGCGCTCCGGCGCGGGGAAAGACGAACGCCGAACTGCAATCAGACGCTCCGTATCGATTCGACGATTGGCCTGCCGACGCGGTCATCATCAATCTGGGCACCAATGATGCCACTGCATTTCTGTGGCACCAGTGGACCGATCCAAGCACAGGAGAACAGTTCGAACTTCGAACAGGCAAGGACCATGAGCCCCTGCCCGAGGACCTGGAGTTCATCGAAACCGCCGTCAATCGTTTCTTGCGCACGGTGCGCAAACGCAACCCCCATGCGGTGATTCTGTGGTGCTACGGCATGCTCGGCAATCGCCTTGAGCCGATTCTGCGGCGGGCAGTCGAGCACCATGCAACATCAACAGGAGACGGTCTGGTGAGGTACGTGCCCCTGCCCGCATGCAGCACCGATGATCTCGGGGCATGCCAGCACCCCGGACGCGTGTGCCACCAATCCGCTGCCGCAATATTGGTCCGGATCCTACGGGAAATGCTGCACCGTTGAATCGGCATGAAACACGGCTTCAGCGCAATACGCCGAAACCGACGCCAACTGTTCCCCCTGAGAGCAGATGCCTCTTCATCGCACGCTGAAGCGAGGTATGCTCCGGCAGATCCGCAATCGGAGCATCATTGCGCTGAAACACCCATTCACGCCAATCCTGCGCCTGCTCATCCACTCGTTCGATGCGAAAGCGGTTCTGAAAGCGAATGAGGTTTGATTCCCGAGGCAGCATGGTGCTCAATGCAGGACTCAACATCCATGATTCGCAATGCACGGGAGCGTTCCGCCATGCAGGGAAATGCTCTGAAACGAACTCATGAGCCATGCTCAGCGACGCATCGCATTGCAAGGGAGTCAACCGCGCGTCGGAGGGAATATGCATCTGGATCCTGAGCTCGTCGGCATGAGACCGCTCCCCCGTCAGCTCATATTCCAATTCGCCCAGACGGAACAACCGCAGACTGGTCTGCCTCCAGGTCCAGAAATCGCGGTCAAAGCCGTAGCGCTTGTAGCTGGCCTGATGTTCGTTGACGAATCGTGAGAATGCGCCCATGGTCGAGCGGAACACGGAGTCATTGATGTCAAGACGTCCGTACTCATCATGCGTATAGGTACCGGCAGCGGCCAGCATGCACCACAACATCCGCCACCCTTCAGGGCCGTTTCCCAATACTCCCTTGAGCCGGCTGCACGCTGTCGAAGCACGGTCACCGTCAAACCAGGCCAGATTCGATAATCTCTCCGTCACTTCCTTGTTCTCCGCCAGCTCATTGCCGGCGATGCTCAGGGAAGCCATGGCCTGCGCGGGCATATCGATTTCCATCGACACACCGCTGACTGCTCGCCGAAGCGAATCAGCACTGATCTCAAGCTGTTCCATACAAGCCCTCCAATGTCCCTGACCTCATGAACGAACCGACCAAAGCTATTTCTCCATGCTTGTTATCACTATGATAATCCGAACTCCGTCGGCAGTCATCCGATGTGGGAGCCCCGATGTAAGGAGTTGGTGCCTTGTTTTGCCCATTGCCGTGCCGTCTTAAAGTCAGGCAATTCATGGAGAACTAAATCAGACGTCACTAACGCCCAGAATTGCTGCGGATCGGCTCTCATCTTTTCGGCTAACCGTAGGGATAGGTCGCGTTTCTCAGTTATTGTTTGCTCGTTCATAATATCATGCAGTGCATGTTCAAGATTGCAGCCCGTTGTCTATTTGTAAGTGCAACGCCTTCGTCAGAGTTGTAAGTCTGGCAGTTCGTCGGCAAACGCCTCGGCGGGTGTGCGGTAGCCGAGCGCTCGCATGGGCCGGTTGTCTGTCTCGTCGACGATCTCCTGGAGTTCCCTCGCCATGCCCGGTTCGATGATCGTGCGTTTGGGCAGGTAACGGCGGATCATGCCGTTGCGGTTCTCGTTGCTGCCCCGCTGCCAGCTGGAATAGGGGTCGGCGAAGTACGTGGCCATGCCCGGCTCGTCGCGCAGCCGCGCGTGGCGGGCGAACTCGGTGCCGTTGTCGTGCGTGACGCTGAGCCTGGCGGCCGCCGGCAGCGGGGCGAACATCGCCAGCCGCGCCCCGACTGTATTTAGATGCTCCTATACATTGTCAAGCGTTTGGGTGTGTTGTTTTGGGTTGGTTGTTGAGTGCATCCATTGGATGGCCCGTTGCTCGAGTTCGGGAAGGTCGCGTGCGCCGCGTTCGATCTCGCTGATGCGGCTCGAGGGCACGCAGAGCGCCTCGCCGATCTGTTGCTGGGTGATGTTCCGGCTGACGCGTAGTTCGCGCAGCTTGGCGCCGCGTTCGGCCGGGGTCCCGCGTCCGGCCTCGCCGTTGCGTATGCTGATGAGCGCCCGGTACGCCTCGCGGGCGATGAACCGTTTGACGCAGCGGATGATCTCGAGCTTGCCTTTGCCTTCACGGGTCTTTTTGGCCATGTAGTCGCGGGTCGGCTTGTGGTATCGCAGGCGGACGATGGCGATGCGGTGCAATGCCATGTTGCCCTGCCGGTTGCCGCCTTTGTCGAGCCTGTGTCGGTTGGTCCTGCCGCTGGACGCGGGGATGGGACAGACGCCGCAGAGCTTGGCGAACGCGGCCTCGGACCGGATGCGTTCGGGGTTGTCGCCGGCGACGATGGCCAGTGTCGCGGCGATGACGGTGCCCGCGCAGTACATGTCGGGCAGCGGTCTCGCGTGCTCCTCGAGGATTTCGCGCATGCGTTCCTCCAGAAGGCCGGACTGCCGTTTGAGCGCCTTCCATGCCTTGGCGGCGGATTTCAGCGCGGCCGGCACGCTATGCTCGACCAGGCCGCCGGCGGGCCTGCATTCGGCTGTGTTTTGGCAAGTTGACGTCCGCATTATGAGCAGTGTTTTTCCGCGGTTTCGGCAGCGGGTTTCCCGCATGTTCGGCATGTGGCCGGCCCGCCGCCTGTTCCTGCCTGTCGTTGGTTGGTTTATCTGGTCATGAGGGCGTGCTCGCTGCGGTAGGATCTGCCCTCGAAACGGATGAGCCTGCCGTGGTGGACGGTGCGGTCGATGAGCGCGGCGGCCATGTTCTTGTCGCCCAGGACGCGGCCCCATCCGCCGGACTCGATGTTGGTGGCGTGGATGATGCTCCTTGTCTCGTAGGAATCGGATATGACCTGGAACAGGAGCCGGCTGCCTTCCTCGTCGACGGGCATGTAGCCGAACTCGTCGATGATCAGGAGCCGCGCCTTCCCGATGCCCGCGAGCTCCCCGTCGAGCCGGTTCTCCTGTCTGGCGCGCCTCAGGCGCATGAGCAGGCCGGACGCGGTGAAGAACCTGACGGGCACTGCGTTCATGCATGCGAGCCTTCCCAGGGCGACGGCGAGATGGCTCTTGCCGGTGCCGACCGGGCCGTGGAGCACGAGGTCCTCGCGTCCGTCGACGAACTCCAGGGCCTCGAGCTGGGCCCGCCCCCGGTCCGGAGGCATCCTGAGGTTCGACCAGTCGTAGCCGTCGAGGGTCTTCTCGTTGGGCAGCCCCGCGGCTTTGAGCAGGCGGGCCCTTTTGGATTGCTCGCGGCTGGCGAGCTCGGCCTCGAACCAGGACCCGACGAAGTCGAGCTGGGCGGGCGTGGCCCGGGCGATATGCTCGGCCAGGACGCTGCGCGTGAGCGTCAGGCTCCTGCTCATCGTCATGACGCGTTCGCTTTTGGCGATGGTTTCGGCCCGGCGCCTCCTGGTCTCCGGGATCCCGGGATCGGCGCCCCCGCTCATCGTCCCTCCTCCCCGTCGTCCGGCCCGTCCCCGTTGATGAACCGGTCGTAGTCCAGCAGGTCGGGCCCTTGGGCGTCCGTTCCGTCCGGTTCCCCGTCCCGGTGGCGCAGGGCGAGCGACACCAGGTCCGTTTCCGCGGGCCCGGCCTCGGGCCGCAGTCCGATCGAATCGGACGCGGCGAGCATGGCGTTGTCGAAGCCCGCGGCCAGGGTGGCCTGGGCGATGACCCTGAGGCTGTCGCGCAGGCGCCGGCCGTCGGCCCGGTCGAGCCATTCGCGCACGTCCTCCGGGAAGTCCGGACGTATGGGGGTCTCCCTCCACGAGCCCGGGCGCGCGGCGAGCATCGGCATCACCAGCGCAGGATCCCTCAGCGTGCCGGCCGTCTTCCCGTACCGTCTGGGGTATTCGGCGACCGTCTCGCCGGATTCGGGGTCGGCGATCCGCACGCTGTCCCACCCGGCCGCGGCCAGGAGCCTCCTGCCGTGCCATCCGCCCCCGGCCAGGTACCGGTTGGAGTCGATGTCGATCCGGCCGTATTCGTCGGCCTTCCGGATCTCCCACCGGATCGGGTCGAAACGCGTGGACGGCAGGGGCATCAGCGCGTCTCGGTCCGCGGCGAAGCGTTCCATGATGGACGTGTCCGCCGACCGGTGGTGGCGCCTCGCGCGGGCCAGCCCGTCGCAGCGTTCGAGCATGACGCGGGTGAGCTGCCCGTGGGACTCGGCCTCCAGGGGCGGGACCATGAGGTTGCGGCGCAGGAACCCGACCGCGTTCTCCACACTGCCCTTCTCGTTGCCGGAATACGGGTTGCAGAACCTGGCCTCGATCCTGTGGCGGGAAAGGAACGCGTCGAACACCTTGGCGAGCGTCACATGCCCCTTCGCGTCGCGGTGTCCCGCTCCGGTGGCGTTGTCGAGCGCGAGCACGGGCGGCACGCCGCCGACGTGCCCGAACACCAGGAGCAGCCCGTGGCACAGGCATTCCGCGTTCTCCCCGGGCATGCTCGCCACGTACCGCATGTTCGAGTGGGGGAACGTGACCACCGGGCAGTGGTCCTCGACCCATTCGCCCGCGATCCCGGCCCGCGCCACCCCGAAATCGACCTGCGCGGTCCCGGGCGCCCACTCCAGTTCGCAGTATCCGTCCGAAGGCGCCTGGTTGGCCCGCCTCCACCGCCTCACGTACCGTTGGGTCGTGGAGTACTCCCCGTCGTAGTCCGTCTCGGACAGCAGGCGGTCATGGATCCTGCGCGCGGTGTGCCGCTGCTTGCGGGGCATCAGCCGGTCGGACTCCAGCCACCCGTCCACCAGATGCGCGTACGGGTCGATCTTCGAACCGTATCTGCGGTCCACCGGCGGCTTGGGGGTGCAGTCCTCCATGCGCGCGTACCTCGCGACCGTGGAACGGTCCACGTGGAGCCTGCGCGCTATCTCGGCATGGGGCACGCCCTGCCTGTCGAGCTTCCTGATATCTTGCTGTTTGGGCATCGGTATCGTCAATATCCTTTCCTTCCCGAGTCCCGCCGGCTGCAACCGGCGGATGAGCCGTTGTTTCGCAACTCGGGAATATAACAGGCGAGGCGGGCCGGCGCCCCTTTCCATGAGGGGACATCCTGCCGATCATGTGGGAAACCAGCTGCCTACACTGCGAGAAAACGCTGCCGAACCTGTTGGAAAAACATTGAACATAAACAGACACGTTCCGCTACGCGTCGAAGAAGGACCGGGACGCCATCAAACGCGATGTCAAACCCATCTACACCGCGGCGGCGGCCCGCGACGCGATGCTGGACAAGTGGGAGGCGAGATATCCCGCGATCCGCAGGCTGTGGATGGACGCGTGGGAACGGTTCATGCCGTTCCTGGACTATGACGTGGAGATCCGGCGCGTGATCTGCACGACCAACGCCATCGAATCGCTCAACGCGAGATTCAAGCGCTCCATCCGCGCCCGCGGCCACTTCCCCGACGAGCAGGCCGCGCTCAAGTGCATGTACCTGACCGTCCGCTCGCTGGACCCCACCGGCAAGGGACGGATACGATGGAGCGCGCGCTGGAAGCCCGCGCTCAACGCCTTCGCCATCACCTTCGCCGACCGCTGGCCAAGCGAGGGAACACAACAATGAAAACGCCAGTTACACACTTAACGAGACAGGCCGGTATGTCTGCTAATTTGATGGTGAGTGCTATGCATAGTTTTGCCATCTACGAGGAAAAGTGGCCGTACATTGAGAAGGAATGATAATGAATAATACGAATGAAGCGCTGGCATTGATGGGCGGATGCTCTGTGACGCAACGTATCAGGTTAGTAGAGCAGCCGCGTGGCGGCTATATCAAGCCGAAGGATTTCAAGCCTGAAGTGTTGGGCGATGGAGCGGGCGCACTGAACCCGGAGGAGAATGTTGCTGCCGGTCTGATGGGCATGGCCGTTGATTACATGACACGCTTCATGTCCGGCGCGTCGACGAGGGAAGCCTTTGTGGTTTCCTTGAAGGGTGCTTCTCTTGTCGGGGAAGAAGACAAGGCGACGAAGCTCCTGTCCGATATCAAGGGACTCGATGACGTGTCGATTACGAACGCTGTGAAACTGTCCGGTTTTGATGTTTGCTTCAGGGCCGGCATCATGGGCTACAAGCCCGTTGATGATATCAATCCAGATGCGATGACAATTGCGAATGTTCGGACCATGGTGGAACGTGCGTTGCATTTTCTTGAGGTGTATGGCCCCAAGGTGCTCGATGGTTTTACGTTCCAAGGCGGTTATACCTGTGCGGTCTCCTCGGGTGATGGAGACTTCACGACGGTGGACACACTGTGGGATTTCAAGGTGTCCAAGTCGCCGATAAAGAAGGAACACACGCTTCAGCTGCTCATGTACTGGCGCATGGGACTTCATTCGATTCATCCAGAGTTTGAGAGCGTGAAGTATTTGGGCATTTACAACCCACGTACGAACACGGCATCTCGAATCGCCGTCGCGGATATTCCCGACGAAGTGATTAAGCAGATCGAGAGCGAAGTAATCGGCTACGAGGCAAAGTGGTCAGTCTTAGAGAAAGCGCCCGTTGTTGTCATGATGAACTGCGCCCCGTTTGTTGGGCGTTGTTTATTAGGATACAGGGTCAGGCTGCGAGGGACATGTTCCGGAATTCCTCCGGGGTGCGTCCCCCGATCCGTATCCGGCGTCGGCCGGTGTTCCAGTGGATGATGTAGGCGTCGAGCTCGGTCTTGAACCGCTCGAAGGAGTCGAACTCTCGGCCTCGGTAGAACTTGTCCTTGAGAAGGAGAATATTCAAACGATTGCCTAACGTTAAGGGCATGGTCGTCGAGGACGTGCCCGTTGACGACTCACCGTTGCGTGATGCTCGGGCGCGATGCGGGAAAGGCGCTTCACATTGCTTGCGCTGCAGGCGCAATGCCCCAAGTTGTGTCCGTTCAATAGAAGTGAATATTCGTAGTTTAGTTTCCAAGGCCTCTGATTATTCTTTCTAAGGCTACCGTTATTACCGGAGAAGGCTAGTGATGGATTAATTCCAAGCTGCTCCCGGTCAGGATTAGAGGTTGGATTGTCTAATCCGTTGTCTCAGTGCATGGCTTGTCGATTCCAACCATATCAAGCCGTGCACGATGCAGACGAGAACGATAGTTGCAATGAATCCACCGAGACGGCTGCGTCATTCCCCGTTACCAGCCGAGCCACGAACATTGACAACGGGAAGAACGCATAATCCGCTTCGGTTCAGTTGAACTATCTACATACGCTTTCTATCATCTCACTGAAAACAGCGTCACCAGTACCCCGTCATCCAATTTTATCTCCACCCAGATACCAATCCCCGCCGTCGGTGACGCCAACAGCACGCCAACAATATTTTGTCTCGTCATTCCGACTCGAGGGATTGCCAATTATCTGGAGGAAGATCTAGTTTGAGATATTCATACGAATTCGTTTTGATTTCAGAAAGAACGCCTTTGGCGTTGCGAATCCAGTTGTTACCCTTATTGTCTCGAAAGGCAATAACCGATTCAACACGAACATGCATTCCTTCGCCCGGATAAGGAACATAAGTCGTAAATCTCCCAGGAGGAACGGTACCTACACAAACAGTATTATTTGTCCCGCTCAAATAATCGGCGCCAGCCCCTTGATATGTTCCAGAAGTTAAAACAACATCATAGATCGGCTGATTCGAACCATTATTGACGGAAACCTTCATTAATGGAGAATTCTCCACCATCTGAACGCCGCCTTTCGAATCATGTACCACCCAAGACGATATCTCATTCGCTTGTTCAAATTTGGCAATCTGCCGGTCATGATTCTTCGCATAGGCATATGACATAAAAGCAATAACGATGGAAATCACGGAAATACCAACCGTGAATATGTCTGAAACATTGGTAAGCCCCGGATGTTCGGTATTCAAAAAAGTTCCAATGGCTTTAATCATTCCAGCAACCTCTTGCCGAATACAGTTCATACATTAATCCCTTCCCCGCCGAGACAATATCCCATTCTCCGACTTACACCTATCTAAGCCTCAATGGTAGCACACCACACACTCAAACGTTTGTTCGATTTTATCTTTTCGTAGAATATCCCAGTCGGCCTGGGGACGTAGGATTCGGAGGGAAGAGGGACCACAGGCTAGAGGAGAATTGTGAACAGAAAGAAACAGGACGCGGAGAACGACAACCGCGTAAACGCCAAACACGGCGCACCGGCACATTCCCGAATCGCAAATGGGGGGGGGCGAAACTCCAACATCGAACTGCTGCGCATCATCGCGATGTTCATGATCCTCGCCCATCACTTCATCGTCCATAACGGCTACGACGTGCTGAAACTCCCCTTGGGGCCGGAGCGGATATTCTTCCAGCTCGTCATGGCCGGCGGCGGCAAGGTCGGCGTCGTCATCTTCTTCTCCATCTCCGCATGGTTCTTCCTCGACAAGGAACAGACCATCAAATCCAACCTGAAACGCGTGTGGATCATGGAACGCGAACTCCTGTTCTGGAGCCTTATCCTCGTAACGTTCTACCTCGTGTTCGACCGGGCCGACCTTGGCATGAAACTCATGGTGAAGAGCGTCATGCCGCTGAGCATGGGCGTGTGGTGGTACGCCACCGCCTACGCCATTTTCCTGGCGTTGCTCCCCTTCCTGGCCAAGGGATTGAAGGCGCTCGGCCGCGAATACCACCTCGCTCTGGCCACGACCGTACTGGTCATCTGGGGATTGACCAGCTTCATCCCCGGAATGGTGAGGATCAGCGACGGTTTCTTCGGGTTCATCTACCTGTTCATTCTGATTTCTGCTTATAAGTGGTACATGGAACCGTTCACCACCAGACAGGTCTGGCTGATGATTGGCACAGGTCTCGGATTCTTCCTGCTGTACACCTGCGCCTCCATAACATTGTCGCTGCTCGGGCACGACATGGGAATATACATCACCAGTGATTGGCGGTTGCCCGTCATCATGGTGGGCTTCGGCATGTTCCTATTGTTCGACCGCGTCACCTTCCATAGCCGCGTCATCAACCGGATAGCGCAATCCGCGTTCGCCGTGTATCTGATCACCGACTACGCGGCCTCCGAGAAACTGCTCTGGATACGGCTGTTCAACCTGCAAGACCTCTACCAGCAACCATTCGCGATCCTGCAGATCCTCGGCATCCTGCTGGCGATCTACGCGGCCTGCACCCTGATCGACTTCATCCGCCAGACACTGTTCGCCGTCACCATCGACCGGCGTCGCGGGCACTGGTTCGAGCTGCTGTGGGACAGAGCTTGTGAACGGAAAAAACAACCAGCTGCCCCTCTGGCCGATTCAGCTAATACCCGATGAGTTCCCCTTGCTATAGGAATCTGACCTTCCTTACCTATCTTTCATAATTCTGACATGTAAGAGGTAAATCTAGCATGTCAGAATTATGAAAGGTTATGAAAGGAAAGCGATGTTACCAGATCGGGGATCTCTGACTGTTGAATTCAAAAGCGAACAGCGCCGCCCGCAATCAGACGATGAAATCGTAGATAACATCGTTGCCCTCGCGAACACACAAGGCGGCACGCTCTACCTCGGAATCGAAGATAACGGCACTGTCACCGGCGTCTCCGAGCAGCATCCCAATATCAATGGACTCGTGGCCTTCATATTCAACAAAACCGTACCGCAGCAGACCCACCCGAATCGAGTCTTTCCACGAACATGGCTGCCAAGTGGTAGCAATAGAAGTAGATAACAGTCAACAGATCGTATCCACAAGCAGCGGCAAAACTCTGCAACGCCGACTCAAAGCCGACGGCACTCCCGAAGTAGTGCCGTTATTCGTCTCACAATTCATCAGCCGACTCTCACAACAACGCAGTTATGATTACAGTGGCATGCCGGCTCCAGGAGGCGCACTCGCGGATCTGGACTCCGAAGCCCGAAACCGTTTGCGCCAACGCATTCGTGAGACCAACGCAAACAATTCGCTACTGACTTTCGACGATATGGATTCCGACAGAACCCTTGGACTGGTATCCGGCAATAAGGGCGAAGAGCTTCCCACCATCGCCGGGTTATTGACCATCGGCACTACCGAATCCATCAAACGCTGTGTGCCCACTGCCTCAGCCACGTTCCAAGTCATGGAGGGGACGACACCGCGGGTCAATACCGATCCTTTTGTGCTGCCGTTGGTTGATATGTTCGACAGAATCAATGATCTGATGCAACCAAAGAGCATCGTCGTCTGACTATGTCGCAGCTTCACGAGTTTTCCCGATTGGAAGAACGTCGGGTAGTTGGTGCCGTGGAGAATTTGGTGGAGGCTGGCGTTGTGGAGGCGTCCGGCAGCGGCATATCCCGCTCGTACATCCTGAGTTCCAAGGTGTACAAGGCAGACGATGCATTACCGGCATACGTCAGGCAGAACAATATCTCAGCGACACGTCAGCGAGGATTGGTACTTGAGCTGGCCGAGAAGAACGGCGGCGAAGTGACTTCCTCAGAGGTCATGAATCTGCTGGGCTTGAGCTACATCAGCGCATACCGTCTACTCAAGAAGATGGAGGATGAGGGCAAACTGGAGCATGAGGGCAAGGGCCGCTCCTCGCGATATATCATCACGTAAACAGAACATGCCAGCATCTGGAGATGGTACCGCCAACGAATATCCGCGGAACCATCTCCAAGGAAACGTCCGTTCCACGAGCCGCGTGCCCTCCCGCATCAGAGCCAGAACCGAAAGTGCACAAGAATTCGGACGTTATCCCTATGCCCAGTAAGAAAGAAAGACCTCTGACGAAGTTTGATTCTCGAAGGCAGAACAATGCTCTAGCAGAGCACACACGGAGTACTGAGCCAAAAAAGTTTTCGGCTTTCCGATTATCTCCTTTTCATGAATCCTCGCAAGGTTCCGAATGCCCATCGCGCGGTTGTTTCTCCCATGATCAGGGCCGCGACAAGCCAGACGACGGAATACACGGCGAAACCCGCGACCAACTGGACCGCCACGTTCAATCCGGCAAGGGGCAGGCTTGCGGCGAAGGCGACCGCCGCGGCCATGATATGCGACATAAACGTCCGCAACACGTTGGATGCGTCGATATGCTCCCTGAGCACCGGCCAGCAATCATGCAATTGCATCAGGAAGATCACCAGCTCGGCGAGGCATACCGATATCGCGGCACCAGTCGCACCAAACGTGCCGTCCAGCAGCAGATTGCATACCAGGCTGATGGGAGCGCCGGTGAGGTTCGCCCGCGCGAGCTTCGACTCCTGGTCCAATGGGGAGAGGATGCACAGACCGAAGAAGTAGCTCATGCATGAGAGCAGATTCACCAGGCCGATGATGCGCACGGGAAGGACCGCGTCCGCGTACTTCTCCGACGAGATCAGCACCACCAGCGGGTACGCGTAGACCAGGAGATACAGGGCGATCCCCAGACAGAGGTTCAACAGGAATCCCCATCCCCTTCGCAGCAGCGCCCCATACTTTTCCGGATCGTTTTTTGCGTAGTAGGAAAGCCTAGGGATCAACACGCCGATGATCGCGTTGATTACACTGAAGCAGATGCCTTTCAGTTTTGAAGCAAGCTGGTAAAGGCCGACCTGAACATTGCTTGGCGACAGCATGCCGAGCAGGATGCTGTCGAACGCCAGATACACGGATGACGCGATGGACAAAGCCGCATACGACGCCAAAGGCTTCAGATGCCTGCCGATACGCATCGGACCGAGACCGGAGAATGACACCATGCGCAGCATGCGGGCCAGATTCAGCACGTTGTTGCCGCACACCACGAGCGCCAATATCACGCCGTAGGCCAGGTAATCGTCCTCGCCGCGCACGAAGACCAGCATCGCCACAAGCGAAAGCATTTTGAACACCATGCTGCGGATCGTGATGTACTTGTACTGCTCGATCGCCTGAAAAAACCATTCCACACCATACGACAGCAGCAGGGTGCTCACCAGGAACACCCACATCAGGGCCGCGATCTGCCGAAATCTCGGAACGATGAGGATCGAGACACCGAAGCCTGCCAGCACCACGGCGGTGAATATCGTAATGATAACGAGCAGCTCGCGCACGACCCGGGCCATCTCCCGTGGGTCGTCCCTCACACGAGCGCATTCGCGCAGGCCGTACGTGGGGACGCCGATCAGACACATGGCCGAGAGCCATTGCGACACGTTCTGGGCGAACGTCACGTCCCCATATCCTTCAACTGACAACACGCGGGTGACATACGGCACCGTAATCACGCTGACCAGCATGCTGGACGCGGTCAGCAACGTGTTCATCACCGCGTTGAACTTCACGGAATGAGTCTGCTTCAGCTGATTTGACATCGTCTACTTTCTAATCCAAGATACAATTCCATCGAACTTTCCCTTCGGTTCGACCTAAAGACTTTCTTTTAAAACCCACTTGTTAAAGACAACTTATCTTAAAAGATAAACGCGCATTTTCTCATTGTGCTGACCTATGTCTCCGTAGCTTCAACCTTATTGACTCCTTGACCATCATAAGCATGACAACCATTAACCGGATAATCTGCTTATACGGAATATGCGGCATCATGCGAATGGGCAGCGTACGTCGTAACGCAGCCCGCAAATAACGTATCGCATCGTCATAATCTTCAGGTCTTTCCTTACCGAACAAGCATGACCATGCCAGTCGTATAAAGAACACAGCACGATATGTCTCACTTAGCAGAGCCAAATGAGGACGCTCAGTGCGCATGAATTCGACCATTCCATCCGTCACATACATCACATCTCGATACATAGGCGTCACCGCCTTGCGTTCGTGGAGAATCGACCCTGAACGTTGACGATAATGGTACAACGGTTGATTAATCAACGATACGATTCCGGCAGCAGAGACGATTTTATAAGTCGTTCCCACATCTTCAAACTTGTGCCCGACCGGGAAACGAACCTTATAATCCTCATACAGCGAACGCCTGGCAATAAACTTCCATGCGAAATACGTCAACTTACTAGTCAGCAGTAGCCTAAGTACATCATCCGGAGGCAGCACATCAGCTGCCGGGAAAAAGCTCGCTTCCACAGGCGCCCAATGCTCGTCCCCGTTCTCGCTCACACAGTCATAGGAATACATGACCATGTCGCTCCCCTGTTTCGTGCACGAGCGTATACATTGCTCAACCAATGTGGAATCAATGACATCATCCGAATCAACGCACAGCACATACTCACCATGGGCATGATCCAGACCGGTGTTCCTTGCACCCGAAAGTCCTTGATTCCGCTGATGAATCACGCTTATACGATCATCGACTGCGGCCCATTGATCACACAAGGCGGGACAGTCATCCGTAGACCCATCATCAACCAGAATAATCTCGAGATTCCTATAGGTCTGGCCAATAATGGATCGCAGGCAATCATCACAATACTGGTCAACGTTGTAGACGGGAACGACTATGGACACCAGAGGCTCAATGTGTACATCATCGTCATTCATCATTGCACCTGCCTTTTATTTTCGTCGGAGGCTCTTCATGCCGGCAACAATCCGACCATATACCTTCAAGCCAATTACGAACCTGTGCCGGACGCACCATGCGATATATCCATTACGATGAGACAACGTCTTAGCTTCTCTCGCCGCCTCGCAGACATCATCGTCATTCATGATTTCATTGATAATATCCAATCGATCTGCTGCAGACAATCCACCATGCCGCACATAAAGACTGTCGACAATAACGCTTATCTGCATAAGCAACTCATTACGGTAAAAATTCAAGGCATCGGGATTCCAGTCAGAAAGCACATCATGAACAAGTCGATATGCTCTCAGACGACTCTCCAAGGTCTTAGGGTTAAACGTATTGGAACTTAGACTCCCCGGACGTAGCACATAATGATATCCCCTCACGACGACTCCCGAGACTTTGCGGGCATGGGGATATAGAGCTATATTAAAAATCTGGTCCTCGGCCACATTGACGCTTTCATTGAACCAAGCATCATGCTCTTGCAGAAACGCTCTTCTGTACAACTTGTTCCATGCGGGAATAGCCAGATATGCATCGGTAAGGCGACCGAAAACATCTTTGAACTCATCATTGTCATTGGCCGTGAATTCAATAACGGGATTCTCCCCTATCATTGAATATTTCCCATCAGCATATAAATCATTCGTATTGCTAAAGATGATGATATCAGATTGATTCCTCTGTGCGGCAGACACCACTTGTTCCAAGACATTGAGGTCAACAAAATCATCACTATCCACAAACCAGATGTATTCACCAGTCGATACCTTCATGCCCGCATTGCGCGCCGACCCGAGACCACCATTGCGCTTATGCACCACGCTGATGCGACTATCGCGCGAAGCCCATTCATCACATAGCATCGGGCAAGAGTCCGGCGACCCATCATCCACCAAGACAATCTGAAGATTGCGATAAGTCTGTCCGACGATGCTTTTCACACAAGTATCAAGGTATTCCTTGACCTTGTACACCGGGATAATAACGCTGACTAGAGGTTCTCGCGAACCCACAGCTGATTCATCATGCATTATTCCTCCGATAAGAAAAATGCCACCCTAGTGTGCTTCTATGAGAGGCATTGATGGCTTTTAACAAGAGCTAATCATAACAGTCCACAATCTACATCTCAAAACAGTACGCCCCATACATTTAGCGTTTCGGACACCAATCCATCATTATTCCCAATGCCACGCAGATATCCGCATGTTATTTCAGGGATACCTTGAATAGGTTAATCCATTTGATGACCACAGTTCTCATAGCGTACCTCTCCGTGTTATCCATGGCATGCGCTGAGAACCGCTCGCGGAGCTCCGCATCGTCAATCAGCTCACCGATCCGCTTTGTCATGCCGTCCGTGTCGAAGCATGGCACCAAGTACCCGTTCACGCCGTCCTTCACAATCTCCGCAGGGCCGGTCTCGCAGTCGAAGCTCACGATGGGCAGGTGCGCTGATTTGGCTTCGAGCAGCACCATGGGCAGCCCCTCGAAGCGGGAGGTCATCACGTAGAACGCCGACTTGCGGTAATAATCCTCGACGTTGTCCACGCGACCTTCAAGCACCACGCGCCCTTCAAGATGATGCTCGCGGATGCCTTGCTCCAGCTGTTCGCGATCCTCGCCCTCACCGAGCACCAGCCACGTCCAGCCGGGATGTTCAGGCAGCACCTTGGCCGCGACCTGGATCAGGTAGTCGAAGCCCTTCTGGTAGGTGAGGCGACCGCAGCTCAGAATCGTCCTTGAATCGGCGCTGTATGGCCGGTTCTCACCCGCAAGAGGTTCGATGGGGTTGGGTATGGCGACCACCGGGCAACGCAGTTTGAGATTGCTTTCATACAGCACCTTGTCGGCTTGCGTGAGCGTCACGATGGCATCGGCCCTGCGTACGGCCCAGCGGCGTGTGAGCTTTCGATATGGTACGCCGGGGTTCTGATGGTAGTTGAAATGCTCCCACGAGATGACTTTGACCCCGGTGGACCGCTTCACCGGCAACGCATACATGTCGAGAATGCCATCGATGTCGACGAGCACATCGATTCGCAACTGCTTGACCAATGTTTTGAGCCGTTTCACCGTGGTGAAGTAGTGCTGAATGCCATGCGTGGGAACCAGATAAATCACATGCCGATCAATGGCATCATCGATGGCGAAGAACGGCTTATCCGCTTCCTCGAACAGGCTCACAAAGGAGATCTTATAATCCGTGGACTTGGCCAGCATGTTGGCAATCATCGCGGAAACCCGCTCGGTGCCGCCCGAGCGCGTGATATCCCCTGAGAAGAAACAGATGTGCATGGCGGCTATTATATCGCGATTCGTGGGTGCTGATGCGGATGTCTTGAATAAACATTGAGGGGCGCATCGTGTGATGCACCCCTCAATTTGGGTGGGTTGCCGATTTGATATTGACCGCTCAGTCGACTACGCCGGCAGCTCCCACCAGCAGAGCAAGACTAGGCTTACTTAACGCGGCACTCCGGAATCCAGTGACCGGTCGAGTCGTTGTGGCTGCCAGACAGCACTGCAGCAGGGTGGAAGAGATTAACGGGCCACGGGTTAGATTCCTCACAAACTTGTTACGGGCTGCTTACTTCCCCCGTCTGTCGCCTTACCGTATAACCCTTCAGCGACCATGCCAAGCAACAAACTCATGAACGTCATATAAACAACACCAAGGAAACGATGGACAGCGTCGCCCCCGTCACCCCCTCGACATGCCCACCGCCACCTGCGCCTTATCAACCATTGCCTTTGTTCCGGACTTTATAGCACTCCAAGACAAGTGCTGATTCGTGCTGAATACCAATAGCTGAAGCACCGGGAACGTGGCTGTCTCATGGCGGACCCAAGAGCCGAAGTCAGGTTCGAAAATGAACGACCCCAAAGCATAACCGATATACACGCAGATCGCTATGAACTGCTTGCTGTCATGCACCTCGTTAATCTGGCGCAGCATATTGATGATGTACACCGTCACCATGCACTGAAAAAGGAAGAACGGAATGTAGTAGGCGCCTTTGGTCAACAGTTCGACGGGTATCATCATACGGAATGCGTTTACTACATAGTTCAGCATGAACCCCGGTAGGCCAGAGCCCGGCAGCAAATCGGTAATCAGCGTATTCGAAGCGGTCGTGTCCCCTTCACGGATACTCGTAGTGTCGGACCGCACACTCACCACCTGCTTATACTCGTCCGGCATAACCCTCTGGGCGACGAGCAGCGCGAGGAACACCATGACGAACACGCACACCACGATCTCCAGCGCCGTCAGCGCAGAAAAACGCTTAACGTACCGTCGGAACACCAGCAGCAGCATGTACACGCCGACGACGAACGCGGCGATCAGAATATAGTACGACCGGAAGAACGTGCTCTCGTAATACAATATCGCCGCGACCAGTGCAACACTGATAATCGGCCGTTTCAACGGAAACTGCAGCACGAGGTACACCGCAAAGAAGAACGAGAACTGGATGATGTCCTTGCTGATGTTGAACACATAGATGTTCAGCAGACCGACACTCGCCAACAGAAACACCAGCTGCAGCAAATCCAATGACGGCATACGCAGTATCAGGATCAGCAACACGAACGTGAAAATCACACCGAGCGTGGTGGACCATTCCGCCATCGTCGTGAAATGGAAGATATTGAGTTTGGAGAACAAATCAGAGGCAACGCGGTAGCTGCCCTCCCAGCCTGTGTCGACGCCCAGCGTCATCTGCACAATACGGTTGTTGTCAAAGAAGTACTTATCCCCCAGCACATGATCCACCAGGAACTTGGCGACGAACATCACGGGGAACAGCAGCAGGATGGCGATCGAGTTGTTGTAGCGGTCGGAATCGTCCCAACGGGATTCGGACTCGCCCAGCAGGTCGGACTGCTTCGCCGTGGCTTGCGTACGGCGGGAGGAGGACGGTTCAGCCATGTCGCCTGGCTCCTTCCGCCTTCTGCAGCGCGTTCAGATAGAACCGCTGCAGCCACTGCGCGTTGGCGTTGATATCGAACCCGGCTTTGGCGACGATATCGGCGTACGCCGCACGCGCGGCTGCGGCATTCGCATCCACTCCGGCGGTCGCCCCGGCCACGACCCCAGCCCCCGCCAAAATCCGCTTCGCCCACTCGGCCGGCGCGGCGTCCAGCGCCACGACCTGCACGTTGCCGGTCACATCGCACTGCTTCGGCACGCGGTCCGAAATCGTGCATGGCAGTCCCGCCGACTGCGCCTCGATCATCGTGACCGGCAGCCCCTCATACAGGCTCGGCAGCACGAACGCGTCCATACCCTGCAGCACGCGGTTCACATCGCCGCGAACCCCCATAAACCGCACGCAATCGGCCAGCCCCAGCGCCTTCACCTTGGCCCGGATCTGGTTCTTCAGCGCGTCGTCCAGCTCGCCGCCGCCGACCAGCCACAGTTCGCTGTCCGGCCGCTGGGCATGCACCTGTGCGAACACGTCGATCAGGAACACGTGGTTCTTCTGTGGGAAGAACCGCCCGACATGCCCCAGCACGAACGTTCCTTCGCCGACACCGAATTCGGCGCGGACCTGCGCCCGTGCGGCCGCGTCGAACCGGTACTGCGCGGTGTCGATGGCGTTGCGCTGCTGAATCACACGCTTGCGGTTCTTCTTGCCGAACAGCCAGTCGCCGGCCTCCTCGCCGCACGCGAACATGTACGTCACGTATTTCGGCAGCCGCAGACGGAAGTACTCGCGCACCACGGACTTCAGGTCGAAGCCGACCGGGCGGTTGTGCGCGTGGGCGATACGCACCGGCACGCCGAGCTTCGCGGCGATCCGCAGTCCGAAGTAGCTGCGCTCCTCCAGGTTCGAATGAATGATCCGGTATTCCGGGTGCGCGGTCAGGAACGCGCGGAACTCCTTCTTGTACCGGCCGAAATACTGCGGGTACATCGGGCACATGCGGTACACCCTGCCGCCCAGCTGCGCGATTTCGTCCTCGTACGCGGCCTTGTAGCTGCGGTTGACGAGGAAATCGTACGTGACCTTGCTGCGGTCCATGTGGCGCAGGTAGTTCATCATCATCGTTTCGGCGCCGCCGCGGTCCATGACCGTGTCCAGTACCAGCACACGCACCGGCTTGTCGCCGCTCTCGGCCGCCGCGGACTCGACCTCGCTGCCGCCCGGTTCCATCCCGGATTCCTTCATCCCCTCGCGCTCGCCGGCCGCCGCCACCGCCGGCTTGCGGATCGCCGTCACCTGCCGCGACTGCTCCAGTTTCACCACCGAATCGGCGGGAACATCCCCGTCGATCACGCATCCGGCGCCGATGACCGTGTTGTCGCCGATGGTCACGCCCTTGAGGATGGTCACGTTCGAGCCGATCCAGCAGTGCGAGCCGATGGCCACCGGCGCGTGGGAGTACCCCTGTTCCTTGATGGGCCGGGTCGGGTCGGCGAAGCGATGGTTATGGTCGTATATGCATACGTTCTCGCCGAAGATGGTCTCTTCGCCGATGCTGATAGACTCCATCGCGTGCACGCGGCATCCGTTGTTGAAGAACACATGGTCGCCGAACGTCACGTGACCTCCGCGTTCCACCGTCACCTGGAATCCCTTGCGCATGTGCACGGCCTTGCCCCAGCTGATGGCCCGCCCGTACGCCAGGTGATAGAACGTCTTGAGCAGCATGCCGGTGAAGTAGTACCACAGTTTGACCAGTATCATGGCCTCCGCCTTTCCCCTGCCGCTCCGACTTTCGCGTTCGCGCTGGCTTTCGCGCCCGCTGCGGCCCTCGCGTTTTTCCGGCCCTTACCGCCACGCGCATCACCGAAATCATGCTCGTACTCGTCCTCGATGGCTGAGACCATACGATCCAGCGTATACTTACGCTCATAACTGCAGCGAACCTGCTCGGCGCTCAAAGGCTCCTCAAGCAACCGCCCCACCGCGCAAACCCCCGCGGCCGCGTCCCCGACCGGGAACAATACGCCGTTGCGCAGCTCGCCGGTCTCGTTCACGACCTCGTCGTTGCCGGTGGTACGGGTCGTCGCGATCGGCACACCGGCCCGCAACGCCTCCAACAGCGAATACGGCATACCTTCATACAGCGATGTCAGCAGGTACACGTCGAACGCGGCGACCACCGTATCGGCGTCGTCGCGCGCTCCCAGCAGGTGCACGCGGTCATCCAGACCTGCCTCGTGTACGGCCTCGCGTACTTGCTCCTCGTACGGCCCGTCGCCGATATACACGAAATGCACGTCCGGGTACTCGCGCGCGACCTGCCGCGCGATGGCCACAAACGTCATCGGATCCTTCTGCTCGGCCATGCGGGCCGTGGTACCGACCAGCTTCACGCCTTCCGGGCAGCTGGCGGCCAGCCCCAGCATCTCCCGCGCCTCCATACGGCTCGGCAGCGCGACCTCGGGTATGCCGTTGACGATCACGCGGAATTTCGCGGACCGGTCAAGGCGCTCCCGCAGCGCGGCACCGCGCTCCCCCGCCGACACGTTGAACGTGCGCGTGGTGGCGTGGCGGCTGAACCAACGTTCCAGAGTGATGAACAGCTTGCGCTTGCGGCCGCCGAACTCCGGTGCCAGGAACGAGTACGCATGCGGCGTGTAGAACACCTGCGGCACATGCTCCATCTTGGCGGCGAGACGGCCGATGATGCCGGCCTTCGAGCTATGGCAGTGCACGATATCCGGTTTGAATCCCCGGATCACTCGGCGTACCTCGCGCAGCGCGGCGAGCTCGTCCTTCGGGCTGATCGCACGCACCAGATGGTCGCACGGAATCATCCTGACCCGTCGCCTCAGCCGGGGCAGGTCACGCAGGAACGCCGCATCCATGCGCGAAGTCCCGTATATGAACGCGATGTCGTAGCGCGCCGAATCCATGTGATCGATCAGATCGACCACATGCCGGCGTCCCCCGCCCATCGACTCCATGATGAACAGCACGCGACGTTTGACTACCATGCCCTATCCTCGTCCATATCCGAGCGCCGACGCAGCGTCACGCGTTGCGGCGGTGCGAGGTCGAGCGACGCACGCGCGGCTCGGCACCGTCGCGCCAGGAGGCATCGTCGGCACGGTCGACCTTGGACCCCTCGCCGTCGCCAGTCTTCCCGGCTTTGCGGAACCGGCCGAACAGAGCGCGCTTGCCGGCATCGGCACCCTGATCGCCCGCTTGGGTGTCCTCTGCATAGTAGTAATAGTCGGACTTCTTCTGCTTCTCCAGCGACGTCATGTTCATCACGGAGCCGATGATCGGCACGTCGACCATCTTCAGCTCGTTGTGCACGGTGGAGACGGACTTGCGCGTGGCCTTGCCCTGCGCGACGACGAGCATCACGCCGCCGCCCTGCTGGCCGAGCACCGCGGCGTCATTGGCGACCTGCATGGGGGCGGTATCGATGATGACCTGGTCGTACTGGTCCTCGACCTGATCGATCAGCGCCTTCATCAGGTCGGAACGCACCAGAAGGCTCGGGTTGGAGACGCGATGCCCGACGCACAGCAGGTGCAGGTTCGGCTTCCAGTACTGCTGGATGGACTCCTGCGCCGATGCCTTGCCAGTCAGCAGCTGCGAGAGGCCGACCGTTCCGTTAACGCCAAGTTGCTTGGCGACCGACGGGTTGCGCAGGTCGGCGTCGATGAGCAGCACCTTGCCGCCGTTCTCGGCGAACGCGACCGCGAGGTTCGTCGCCACGGTCGTCTTGCCTTCCGACGGCATGCCCGACGTCACGACGATCACGTTCGCGCCCTTGACGTCGTTCTTCGTGGCGAACAGCAGGTTCGTGGCGATGCGCCGCACATGCTCGGCGACACGACCGTTCGGCCGGGAAGCGACCACGGGCGCCTCGCTGCCGTCAAGGCTCGTATCCTTCGGCATGGTGCCCAGGATCGGCGACTTGGTGATGTCCTTCACGTCCTCGCCGTCACGGATCTTGTTGTCCAGGAAGCCCAGCGCCAGCGCCACCACGAACGCGACGGCCAGGCCCTCGATCGCACCCCGGAACGTGTCGCCGCGCACGTTCGGGCCGATCTGTCTGGCACCGGAAGCCTCGCGGATGACCTCAAGCTTGGTGGTGGTTCCCAACTCTTGGCTCATCACCTTGCTCAGGCTCTTCGACACGGCATTGACCAGGTTCACGATGTACTGCGGATCCGTGCCGGACGTGGAGACGTCGACCATCAGCGAGCCATCCGAATGCTTGACGGTCATGGCACCGCCCAGATCGCCGGCGGTGGCGTTCAGCCCCAGCTCCTTGATGACCGGGTCGAGCACCTGCGGGGTCTGCACGAGCTCCTGCAGCACATCAAGCTGCTGGCTCATGTACGACATGCTGGACAGCAGCCCGCCCTCGGCATACGAGGTGCCGCCGTTCGACGAAGAACCGTCGTGGCTATCGGAACTGCCATTGTCCCCGCTGTTGCCGGATTGCGGCGACTGGTACAGCGCCATCAGACGCGCGCTCGCCCTATATGTGGGCGGCGTGTTCTTCGACTGCCAGTACGCCATCGCGGCAAAAGCGACCACAATAACCATCTCAAGAATCAGATACTTCTTCAGCATCCTCAGCAACGTGGTAACAGTCACGAAATTTCTCCCAAACACTTCAAAACACTCGCGCACATCAAGCTCGGAACGCGCATATACGACAGCTTATTAAAGCATAAGACACAGACCCTAAGGTGTCATTCAGACGGATCATCCCGTGAAACTGCTCGCTCAGTGCGCCGACACCGATCACCACGGTCTGCCCGGCGACCTCACGCAGTACGAATCCATCCTTGATCTTCATGCCCTGTCCTCCACATCAGCTCAAGCATCCCAACGGATCAGACGGCATCGCGCCGACGCCGCGAATGGGACGGACGCGGCGTCATTCGCCGGTCGCCGCTAAGCTGGTACCGTCGGCGCGTGGCAGCCGGCAGCACCACCGAACACAACACGAAGGATGTCCCATGCAAGTACTGATGGTCTGCTCCGGAAACATCTGCCGCTCTGCCATGGCCGAGCTGCTGCTGCGAGCGAAACTCTCCCGACTCGGCATCGACGATGTGACCGTCGACAGCGCCGGCACGCTGGACATCCCCTCCCGTCCGATTGATGAGACATGCGCCGCGCTCATCCGGCGAGACGGCATCGATGCCGCCGACTACCGTTCGACCCCGCTCACCAAGGATCACACCGAAGCATCCGACCTGATCCTGTGCTTCGAGGAGAAGCACCTGAGCAAAATCGCCGCAGTGGATTCCGGCGCGGCGCACAAGACCATGCTGATCACCGATTTCGCGAACGCCTGCGACACAGCCGTCGAGCACGCCTCCGAATATCCGGCGCTATTCGCCCTCCCGCCGGCGAAACGCCTGACGGAACTGCTGACGATGATGCATCTGTTGCGGCCGCGCATGCCGCGTGCGGAGGAGATCGTCGACCCGTTCCGACAGGAGCCGGTCGTCTACGTGGAGGCGTACATCGAAATCAAGCAATGTCTGTCGAAGATGGGAAACATGATGACATGGTTGCAGTGAGATCGCCGGCGGCAAAACGTACGGCAGCAAATCACACAGCGGCAAACCGCGCGACAGCGAGCCGCATGGCGCAGCGGGCCGCCAGGCACGCGGCGTCGCACAGGCGTCCGGCCGGGAACGACATACCGTCGGCGAGCGCCGCCGATGCCGCTTCGGCGGACGACTTATCGTCTGACGGATTATCGGGCGCACCCGCCCGGACCGCGGCACTGGTCGATTGGACCGACATCGTCCTTTACCTTGCGCTGTTCACCCTGCCGGCCGATGGCACCCGTCTCGGCCCGCTGATGACCTACTGGACGCCGATTTCACCGTGGCTGTTCCTGCTGTATGCGCTACTGAACTGCCGCCGCTGCCCGGCCACCTTCCGCCGGTTCATGCCGTTCTTCGTATTCGCCGCCATACTGCTGGCGGTATCCGTGGTCAACTGGCTGACCGTCGGGTTCAACCCGTCCGGCACGTTCATGACATTGAGCGGCATCATCACCGCACTGGCCTGCCTGATGACCCTCGACATCGCGTTCCACGGCAAACACGTGTCCTGGCAGACCGCGCTCACCGTCGTCATCATCGCCTACTGGATCGCGTTCGCCGTAGGTGTCGGACAGTACCTCACCGACATGAACCACTGGAAACTGCCCAAGCTGTGGAATTACGAAGGACTGCTGTTCCCGAGGCAGTATTTCGTGGTTCGCCCGCAGTTCCTGTTCGCCGAGCCCTCATATATCGGTATGCACCTGTTCGGCGTGCTGCTGCCGCTCTACTGGCTCACCCGCAGGCGTTCTCTCGCGGTGCTGATCTGCACGTTCGCTGCCGGGTCGATCCTTATGAAGACCGGCTCGCGCATCATGCTGGACACGCTCGTCGCCGCCGTGCTGTGCTTCATCGTCATGTTCGATTTCCGCAAGAATCGTGCGAAGACCATCGCCGTGTGCGGCACCGGCCTCGTCGCCGTGGTGGCAGGCTGCACATGGGTCGCGACGCGCCCGCGGTTCCGTTCCGTTCTGTCGCAGGGACTGCTCAACGGCGACTTCTCCACCAACTCACGCATGTTCCACATCATCGACCCGCTGCTCGCCGGTCTGAACAACATCCCGCACCTGCTGTTCGGCTTCGGCGCGGGCAATCTCACGACGGTGCTGCGCGAAGGCTACGCTCCCGCGACCGCCTGGACGCAGGCTCATGGAGGCTCCGTCAACTCGGAGATCGAATCCATCGGCAAGCTGCCTGACACGCCCGATCCATGGCTGCCGCCCACCACGCAGGCATTCACCATGAGCTTTTTCGCGACGTTCATCGCGGAGTTCGGCGTACTGCTGCTCGCCGCGTTCCTTCTGCTTGCGCTCGCCTGGATCGCACGTCACCACATGTGGAACAAGCAGACGGTATGCTGGCTGATACTGCTCGCGTACCTGTACGCGCAGTTCGAGGCGTACGCCTTCTATGCGTTCTGGCTGTTCATCTATATCATCGCAACGCAACGATACGGTGGGCACCCGGGTTCTAGATAGAAGTGCAACACCTT
>CWGX01000012.1_pt2 | contig 43848 bp, 40 predicted proteins | sample 682481 | NCBI WGS metagenome assembly CWGX01 (sample SAMEA3735743, study PRJEB9488) | human gut metagenome | biome: ENVO:mammalia-associated habitat; material: ENVO:feces | place: Malawi | collected 2009-02-27 | reverse complement strand
AGACGTGACGGCTTATCCCGGACACACATTCTGGCCTATAACCCGTTTTACCGTGCCTCATTGCCTCCGCTGGCAGGCTGATACCCGGTATCTCCGCTTCGAGGGGTTGATCTCGCGCTCTCGGAACATCTATCTGCGTTTCAAGGGGTTGCCCAAACGCGATATCCGGAGTATGCGGGGACATCCCGCATTGGAATCATGCGGTTTCCGGCCCGGCTCTACTCGGGCACCAACCCCTCGAAACGCAGATAGATGTCCGAACGAGCCTGAAGCACCCCCTCGAAACGCAATTAGACTCCAGAACCCCGCCCGATTGCTCATCCCGCGTTGCATTGCCCGGAGTGGATGCGTTCCGCGGCCCGGTCGGTGAACGCATCCATGTGATACTGCTTGTGCCCGGTGCTGGCCGCGTAATCGATGCTCTGCTGGATCAGGGCGCGGTTCGCGCCCATGTACTTGACCGCGTAGCTGTTCGTCACGCCTTCGGTGCGGTTCACGCCGTTCTGCATGACGGCCTCGGGCTCGATGGTGCCGCAGCGCATGTGGATGGCGTGGTGGGACAACTCGTGCCTCACGCCCGCGGCCGGCGCGTAGGTCATGTTCCAGTCGGGCATGCTGCGGTTGCCGTAGATCACGTTCGGCGTGGCAGGGCAGTAGAAGCCGAACGTCTCGGACTTCGTCAGCGCCTTGTTGTCGCCGTCGTCGGTGCCCGCAAACGCCGGGCACTGTCTGAATCCCTCGTCGATGTCCCAGCTGAGCTTCATGTCCGCGAGCTCCACCAGTTTCTGCGCGCTGGCGGCGTTGCCATTCCCCAGCGAGTTCGAGGCTTTGGCGACGCGCTGCTCCAGCTCGTCCCAGGTAGGCCTGAGCGTGATTGATTTGCTGCCGTCGACCGTGTACTTCTTGCCATCGTTGCCGGTAACGGTCATCGAAACGACGAGCGCCTGCCCTTTCTTGAACCGTGCTTCAAGGGTGTCGACGGTGGTTCGGTACGAGTCGATCTTCGCATCCAGCGCATCGGGGTCCTCGCTGGTCTCGTCCGCTGCCGCCTTGGCCTCGTTCACGGTGCCCAGCAACGCCGCCATGTATCCCGTCATGTAGTCGGTGCCGTCCTGCGTGTCGGGTATCCGGTATTCGCTCATGAACATGGTGGTGTTGTTGAGTATCTCGTCCTTGTAATGGTCGAGTTTGCCGGTCACGTAGGTCACCATGCTCTCGTATCCGGGCCGCTCGTCCATGCGGTAGACGGTGGCGGTCGGCTCGGGGCCGGCCTGATTCGAGTCGGAGGGAGACGCGTTGCCGTAGCTGTTGGTCGGCTCGTTGGCGCCTTGGCTGATATGGTTCTTCGCCACCGTCATGAGCCCGGCGGTCACGGCGATGAACAGCAGCGCGGGTATGACGATTACGGCGGCGACTATCGCCGTGATACCGCCCGCCCCGATGCCCGTTTTCCTCGGGGGCTGCATCGGGCGGTACTGCTGGTATGACGGCATCGGGTACGGCTGGGATGGGGGATGGGCCTGACGATTTGTTTGGCCCGTGATGAACGGGGATGATGCCGACGATGATGCGCCGTTGGGCGTCCTGAACCATGGGCCGGGCGCTTCGTATGAGCCCTGTGTCGCACGGGCTTCAGGAGTCGGGAAAGGGCCGGGCGCATACGGCCCGGATGCGGGAGGCCGCGTGGCTGAAGAGAATCCGTATGGGGTGTGCGGTTGTGGTGCCTGGCGCTGCCGTGATGCTCCTATCAGGCCCGACGCGCCTGTGGCGGGTATCGACTCGGTCGGCACTGATATGGTCGGCACTGACTCGGTCGGCTGGGACATGGATGATGCCGGTATGGGCGATGTCGGCATCACCGATGACGGTACGACCGGCACTGACTTGGTCGGCATGCCTTCCCTGTATGACTCGTATTGCGGGTCGCCATAGGGTTCCTGCGGCTGCCGTTCGGTCATGACGTCTCCTTCGCCCCCGTTGCGTCGATTATCGCGTGTCGGTCTGCGTTATTCAAGTCATGTGTTTCCGTCGTAACCGCGGCCGGCATGGCGACTCGCCGTAATGGTTGCGCTCGCTGATGATGTCACGTAAAATGAATATTTATTGTTTGCGGGTGATTGGCGCAGCGGCTAGCGCACTTCCTTCACACGGAAGGGGTCGTAGGTTCGATTCCTACATCACCCACGATGCCGGTCTTGTATCGGTATACTGCGGACATAGCTTAGTTGGTAAAGCGCAACCTTGCCAAGGTTGAGACCGCGGGTTCGAGTCCCGTTGTCCGCTCCATCAATCCGCTCTGGTCTATGGGGCTTCGGATACGGTGTTTTCAGCGCCCGTACAATACCCCGCTGCTCGTTTCGCGTTTCACCTACCGGCGTAAGAGCTTCAGTCATTTAGGTAATTGCCGCAGTCCTCTGCTCCCAATTTTGAAGCGGTACCGTTAAGCCCTTATCGAAAAAACCGATAGCGCTTCCGAAATGTTGTTTCGTCCGCTACTGTACGGTGAATCGATGGAATCAAGAGCGGCGCCGCACCTGTATCAGGCGTCGCGTCGTCATGACACGAAGGGAGATGACATGTCCGATACGGCATGGAATTGGGTGGCGCTGGGCGCCACCGTTGTGCTGTTTTCAGGTTTGGCTTATCTGAGTATCAGAAAGAAAGCGGGATTCAGCGTTCGCGTGCTGATCGCGACCGTACTGGGCATTGTGGTCGGCATCGCGTTCAAGGGGCATACCGACTATGTGGCGGCGTTCGGCAGCGTATGGTCGAACGCGATCGCGGCTATTGTGGTGCCGTTGCTGCTGTTCAGCGTGATCGCGGCGATCACCAATCTGGGAGAATCGCTCAAACTGAGGAACATCGGTATCAAGACCGTGGTGTTCCTGCTCATCAATACGCTTACCGCCGCGCTGATCACGCTGGGATTGGCCCTGCTGTTCCGCGTGGGCGAGGGCTTCAAGTTCACGCTGCCCACCGACTACCAGCAGCGCGAGGTGCCCGCTGTGCTCGACACGATTGTGGCGCTGTTCCCGACGAACCTCGTCCAGAACTGGTATTCCAACCAGGTCGTGCCCGTGGTGATCTTCGCGATCCTCGTGGCCGTCGCCTACAACTCCGCCGCCAAGACCGCCAAGGGCGCCGCGGCCGTCAAACCGTTCAAGGCGTTCGTGGATGCCGGCAACGTAGTGCTGTCCAAGGCCACGCAGATCGTTGTCGGATTCACGCCGTACGCGGTGCTCGCGCTGATCGCCGCCGCTGTGAGCAACAGTGATGTGGCGGCACTGCTACCGCTGGTCACCGTGCTCGTGGTCGCGTACGTCGCGATGATCCTGCAGCTGTTCATCGTGCAGCCGCTCATCCTGTCCGTCACGACGCGCCTGAGCCCGATTCCGTTCTTCAAGGCGTACTGGCCCACCGGCGTGGTGGCGTTCACCTCCGAAAGCAGCATCGGCACGATTCCCGTGACCGTGCGCAACCTGCGCTCCAACGGCGTGCCCGGCGATATCGCGTCCTTCGTTGCCAGTCTTGGCGCGAACCTCGGCATGCCTGGATGCGCCGGCGTGTGGCCCGTGCTGCTCGCTGTGTTCGCAGTGAACGCCCAGGGAATTTCGTACTCGCCCGCCCAGTTCCTGTTCCTGGTGGTGCTCGCCTTGCTTGTGTCCATCGGCACAGTGGGCGTGCCCGGCACCGCGACGATCACCGCGACCTCGCTGTTCGCGGCGGCCGGTCTGCCGATCCCGTTCATCGCGATCAGCCAGCCGATCTCGCAGATCGTCGATATGGGCCGCACCGCCCTCAACGTGGCCGGTGCCGCCAACACGGCGGTGATCGTGGCCGCCACCGAGAAGGACCTCGACAAGGACCTCTACTATGGACGCAAGGAGTTCGAGGATGAGGACGCCAGCGAGGACGAGGACGCCGTCGCGGCCGCGCAACCGGAAGCCAAGGCGCCCGTCGAAGCGCCGGCGGCCGGCAAGCCCGCCGGTCTCGGTGCCGTGAAGGGCGCCTCCTCCGCCAACCTGCTGAACTTCTCTCCAGCCTCCGCGCTGGAGGGCACCGGTGAGGAACAATGCGGCATCAAGCCTTCCAGGAAGAAGGACTGATACTCCGCCTCCAAGGTACGTTGCCGGGGCCGTCGCCATGCTTCTCCCCATGATCGGGAACCGCGGCGACGGCCCCGTTCGCATGCCCGGCGGCCCCGGCCGCGGAGCATGGACGAGGCATTGTCTGCGCGGGTTCCTATCGTTGCCACTGTTGATTACCAGTCCAGGCCTGCACATTGGTAACGCGGGCCCCGATAGCAAAGGACACATCATGGCGCTAAGCTCCATCTCCATCACAGTCAACGGCGAAGCGAAGGAGGTGGAAGCAACCACCACCGGCGTCGAGCTCTTCGCGGACGACAAGGACATCATTGCCGTCCGCCTCAACGGCGAACTGCGCGACCTGTGCACGCCGCTCAGCGACGGCGACGCGGTCGAACCCGTCGCGATCGATTCCGAAGACGGCCTCGGCATCATGCGCCACTCCGCCACGCATGTCATGGCCCAGGCGGTCCAGGAGCTGTTCCCGAACGTGAAGCTGGGCGTCGGCCCGATCATCAAGGACGGCTTCTACTACGACTTCCAGGTCGACGAACCCTTCACCCCGGACGACCTGAAGGCGATCGAAAAGCACATGCAGCGCATCGTCAAGTCCGCCCAGTCCTTCCGCCGCCGTGTGGTCACCGAGGAGGAGGCCCTCAAGGAGGAGACCGACCAGCCGTTCAAGATCGAGCTGATCGAGGACAAGGAAGCGCACCTCGACCCGTCCACCGCCACCGAGGTCTCCGGCAAGGAGCTGAGCTTCTACGACAACGTCGACCGTGACGGCAACACCGTCTGGAAGGACCTGTGCCGCGGACCACACCTGCCGAACACCCGCTTCATCAAGGCGTTCAAGATCGAGCGTTCCGCCGCCGCCTACTGGCGCGGATCCGAGAAGAACCCCACCATGCAGCGCATCTACGGCACCGCGTGGGCCACCAAGGAGGACCTCAAGGCCTACCAGGCCCGCCTGGAGGAGGCTGCCAAGCGCGACCACCGCAAGCTCGGCGCCGAGATGGACCTGTTCTCCTTCCCGGAGGAGATCGGACCCGGTCTGGCCGTGTTCCACCCCAAGGGCGCCGCGGTGATCAACGCGATGGAGGACTACTCGCGTGAGATGCACCGTAAGCACCACTACAGCTTCGTGCAGACCCCGCACATCACCAAGGGCGGCCTGTACGAGACCTCCGGCCACCTGCACTGGTACAAGGACGGCATGTACCCGCCGATGCACCTGGACGAGGAGTACGACGCCGACGGCAACATCACCAAGCCGGGCGCCGACTACTACCTGAAGCCCATGAACTGCCCGATGCACAATCTGATCTTCAAGTCGCGCCAGCGCTCCTACCGCGAGCTGCCGCTGCGTCTGTTCGAGTTCGGCACCGTGTACCGTTACGAGAAGTCCGGCGAGGTCCACGGCCTGACCCGCGTGCGCGGCCTGACTCAGGACGACTCCCACATCTACTGCACCCGCGAGCAGATGAAGGACGAGCTGACCAGCCTGCTGACCTTCGTGCTGAACCTGCTCAAGGACTTCGGCCTGTCTGACTTCTACCTTGAGCTGTCCACCAAGGATCCGGACAAGTACGTCGGTTCCGACGAGATCTGGGAAGAGGCCACCCGCACGCTGCGCGAGGTCGCCGAGGCATCCCACCTCGACCTCGTGGCCGACCCGGGCGGCGCCGCGTTCTACGGCCCGAAGATCTCCGTGCAGGCCCGCGACGCGATCGGCCGCACCTGGCAGGTCTCGACCATCCAGCTCGACTTCAACCTGCCCGAGCGTTTCCAGCTCGAATACATCGCGAAGGACGGCACCCACCAGCGTCCGGTGATGATTCACCGTGCACTGTTCGGCTCCATCGAACGCTTCTTCGCCGTGCTGCTGGAGCACTATGCCGGTGCGTTCCCGGCATGGCTCGCCCCCGTGCAGGTGCTCGGCGTGCCGGTGGCCGATGAGTTCGCGCCGCATCTGGCCGGTTTCGTCAAGTCGCTGGAGGACGAGATGGTCCGCTGCGAGATCGACTACTCCGACGACCGCTTCGGGAAGAAGATCCGCAACGCCTCCAAGTCCAAGGTGCCGTTCATCCTCATCGTCGGCGAGGAGGACATGAACAACAACGCGGTGAGCTTCCGCTTCCGCGACGGCAGCCAGCTCAACGGCGTGCCGGTGGACGAGGCGCGCGAGAAGATTCTCGCCGTCATCAAGAAGCGCGCGCAGGTCAACTCCGCGGACGACTTCACCGCCGCATTGGCATAAGGTGACGCACGGGCCCCTCGCGCCCGCTGAAGACCCCCGTCAGCAACCGTTTCGTTGCCGACGGGGGTCTTTCCATAAGTGATGTCAAGACTCGCCCATTTTGTGCACTATATTTACAAAAGATGGGATGACGTGATATATTGACGCTGGATTGTAAAGTCGCGGTCCGTTCAATAGACCGGATAATGGTGTGGTTCAATAGCGAGCCTGCCAGGAGATACAGAGAAAGAGCCATCATCCCATGAATATCAAACGACGTGGCCTCGCAAGATTCATGTCACTGATCTGCGCATCGGCGATGCTGCTGGTGCCGGCCTCATCGGCCTTGGCGCAGCACAACGCAGAGGCGGCGGCAGCGGCGGAATCATCCACTTCCACAGTGTCCAACCTCGCGACCATGGCGACGGTCACCGCGTCCGGTCGCGAAGTCAGTTCCGGATTCGGGCCGGAACTGGCCGCCGACAACCAGGATCTGCCGGACAACCCCACCGACAAAAGCGTGCACAACGCATCCGGCGCCTCGCGCTGGAGCGCCGACAGGGGGAGCGGCCCCTGGTGGCTGGCCTACGAATTCCCCGGCGAAGCGACGATTTCCAGTGTGAACATCGCCTGGGGCAACACCTATGCGACGAACTACTCCATCCAGACTTCCGATGACGGCTCCAACTGGACCGACGTGAAGACGGGACTCAAGGCGACGGCACAGGCGCAATGGGTCAAAACCACATTCGACACGCCGATCAAAACCCGGCACATCCGCATGATCGCGACCACGAAGAGCCAATCCTGGTCGCTTTCCGTGTGGGAGATGCGCACGATGGGGACCATCTCGGCAGTCGCCACCGACCCGTTGAGCCGGCTCACCCCGAGGCCGTTATATGCGCAATCCGCTGACGGAGAGGCGTTTGAACTTAAGAAGAACACCTGCGTGTCCGTGAGCGACGGCAGCCTCCTGCCGGCGGTTGACGTCATGCGTGACGAGCTCGGCACCTCGTACGGCCTGGAACTCGCCGAAGGCACGAACTGCCCGATCACCTTCGCCCTTGACGAGAACCTGGACGTCACCGATCATGTCGGTTCCGCCCAGTCGATCACCGCCGATGAGGCCTACACGATCGTCTCCGACGCCGACTCGGTCACCGTCAAGGTCCGCAGCGCCACCGCGGGCATATGGGCGGCGCAGACGTTGCTGCAGCTGATCGGTCCGTGGACGAACTCCACGGTGAAGCTTGCGGATGTCGCTTTCATCCCGGCCGTCAACATCGCCGACGCCCCGCGTTACCAGTGGCGCGGCGTGCTGGTCGACCCGGCGCGTTCCTTCTACCCGCTCGATGAGATGAAGCAGATGATCGACGTGATGTCGGCCTACAAGATGAACACGCTGCACCTGCACCTGAGCGAGGACGAGGGCTTCCGCGTCGAGATCACCAATGACGGGCGTGCGGACAGCGATACGACCGACTACACGCAGCTCGCGATCAAGTCCGGCGCCATCAGCTACCAGTCCGCGTGGACCAGCAACTGGTCCCCGGCACAGGACGGGCGCACCGGCTACTGGACGCAGAGCGAGTTCATCGAACTGGTCGCCTACGCCGCCGATCACGGCATCGCCATCGTGCCCGAGATCGACGGTCCCGGACATTCCTTCAGCCTGCTGCACGGCCTTGCCGAGCTCAACACCGGCAACTCCAACCCGAAGCCTGCGGCCGGCGAGGACACCCCCGCCTTCATCCAGTCTGCGCAGGGCAGGAGCAGCCTCGCGACTGACGCCGACATCACCTACACCGTGCTGGGGCATATCATGGACCAGCTCGACGGCATGATCGACAAGGGCATCAAGGCGTCCACCATGCCTGCGTCCGAGCTCAAACGCATGTACTTCCACCTGGGCGGCGATGAGCTGTTCCTCAGCGGCGGCGCCGGCAACAAGACGGAACGTCTACAGGAGTATCTCGGACGGTCCGGAGCGCTGGTCAAGGAACGCGACAAGACCACCATCGTGTGGAACGACGGCCTCGACGCGGTTGACCAGATCCCCGAAGGATCCGTGGTGCAGCATTGGACCGGCAACGCAGCCAACAATGCCAGCATCCAGAAGCTGCTCAACCAGCGTAACGGCAAGATCATCATGTCGCCGGCCGGCAACACCTACTTCCCGCAGCGTCCCGGCACCGAGACCACTGGCGTGACCTGGGCGTGCGGCGCCTGCACGACCAGCAACTTCTACCAGTGGAACCCGACCTCATCCGCCGGCACCACCGAGGACAAGGTTCTGGGCGTCGAGGATGCGCTGTGGAGCGAGCACCTGCGTTCTCTCAACGACGCCGAATTCCTGATGTACACCCGCATGATGGCGACCGCCGAGGTCGGCTGGACCCAGCAGAACCGCAAGGATTACGACAACTGGAACAAGCGCGTCGGCGACATCGCCGTCGACCTGATGAACCGTGGCGCCAACTTCCACAAGGCCACCGAGGTGACCAGCTGGAAGGGCTCGTACGCGGCTGTCGACGCGGCCGAGCAGAAGGTGACCGACGGCAAGGTGCTCGTCGGAAGGTACGCCGAACCCGGCCTGACCGGCACCGATGGCCTGAGCTTCACTGCCACGTACACGGCCGAGGGCGGTACCGCGGTCAATCTGCCGGTGACACTGGACATGAAGCAGACCTACAGCCAACAGCAGCTGGAGAACGGTCGTCTCGTCGTCAACGGGGCGCACATGAACTCCATCGTCGACGTGTACGTCACCTTGCCGTCCGACGTGCTCGCGGCCGACAGCGAGGCCGTAGGCCGTCTCGACGTCTCCGTGTCCTCCTCCACCTACCCGATCCCTTCGGATTCCTCGATGAGCATCGCTATCAAGGACGGTAAGGTGACTCAGACTTGGACCGGCGACGAGCGTCCGACGCCCGATCCGGATCCCGAACCGGAGGTGACGGTCGTCTCCATAAAGGCCTCGACCTCGCAGTCCGACGTGAAGGTCGGTGATACGTTCGATCCGTCGAAGGTGAAGGTGGTCGCCACCAAGAGCGACAAGACGACCGCCGTGCTCGCATCCGCGGATTACACGATCGCGGTGACCGACAAGGACGGCAACGCAATCGATGTGACCAAGCCGTTCGAGGCCGCCGGGGATTTGACCGTGACCGTGGCACTGAAGGATGACGGTTCGATCAAGGATTCGTTCACGATGACCGTCGCTGACAAGGGCACGGTCGATCCTGATCCCGATCCGGCCCCCAAGCCGAATCCGGACCCGCAGAAGCCGTCCGGCGACAACAAGCCCCAGATCAAGCCCGAAGGTGAAAAGCCCGGTGATGTCGTCGCCGAGACCGGTGCCAGTGTCTCTGGCGCCGCACTGGCCGCGATGATCTGCGCGGCAGGTGCCATCGTGATGCTTGCGGTTCGCCGTCAGCGTCGCTGATTCGAATCGGAACCTCTGACCACTGAACGAGGCCTCCGCCGTACATTTCACGGCGGAGGCCTCGCCGTATTGCCGGCCCGGCAGGCGTGCACGGCTCCATCATCGTCCGTCATCCCGCGAAAGGCCTATTTCTGTGCCATCAGATGGGACTTTCGGCGGTGCCTGCGGTTCCTCTTGCGGCGTAATGACCGGCAGCGGCAGAACCCAGGACTGCCGTTGTCGTCTTGCCGCTTTATCATAGTGACGTTTGTCAGTATCCGTATACCTGTAGGAGCATTATGTCAGGGCATTCCAAGTGGGCGACTACCAAGCACAAGAAGGCCGCCATTGACGCCAAGCGCGGCAAGCTCTTCGCCAAGCTCATCAAGAACATCGAGATCGCGGCCCGTATGGGCGGCGGCGACCCGGATGGCAACCCGTCGCTGTACGACGCCATCTACAAGGCCAAGAAAGCGTCCATGCCGGCCGACAACATCAAGCGCGCCGTCAAGCGCGGCTCTGGTGAAGAAGCCGGTGGCGCCAACTACGAGGACATCGTGTACGAGGGCTACGCGCCTGCCGGCGTCGGCCTGATCATCGAGTGCCTGACCGACAACCGCAACCGCGCCGCCGCCGAAGTCCGTTCCACCCTGACCAAGGGCAACGGCTCGCTGGCCACCAGCGGTTCCGTCAGCTTCAACTTCGAGCGTAAGGGCCAGATCGAGGTTCCGAGCGAGGGCGTCGACTTCGACGACCTGTTCGAGAAGGCCGGTGACGCCGGTGCGGAAGACGTGATCGACGACGGCGACGTGTTCACCGTGATCACCGATCCCTCCGACCTGCATACAATCCGCAAGGCTCTGCAGGACTCTGGTTTCGACTACGACTCCGCCGATATGGTCATGCGCCCGAAGAACGAGGTGTCGCTCAGCCTTGAGGACGCCCAGAAGGTCTCCAAGCTCATCGACAACCTCGATGACCTGGACGATGTGCAGAACATCTACGCCAACTGGACCGCATCCGACGAGGTGATGGCCCAGCTCGCGGACGAGGAGTAATCCCCTGTGATCATCCTTGGCGTCGATCCCGGGCTGACACGCTGCGGGGTCGGCGTGATCGAAGCCGGCGCTAACCGCCGGCTTTCGTTTATCCACGTCGATGTGGTGCGTTCGGATCCCCATACGTCGCAGGACCTCCGACTGCTGACGATCTACAACGGGCTGTGCTCCAAAATGGACCGGTTCATTCCCGATGCGGTGTCGATCGAGCGCGTGTTCGCCCAGTCGAATCGCAACACCGTGCTGGGCACCGCCCAGGCCGCAGGAATGGCCATGCTCGCCGCCGCGCAACGGGGGATTCCCGTGGCGCTGCATACGCCGACCGAAGCGAAGCTCGCGATCACGGGCAACGGCAAGGCCGAGAAGATACAGATCGAACGCATGGTGGCCAAGGTGCTGGGGCTGAACACGTTGCCGCAGCCCGCCGATGCCGCCGACGCGCTGTCGCTGGCGATATGCCATGCCCTGCGCCCGCAAGGCGCCTTGCAGGGAGGCGAACGGGAACAGCATCTGACCGCGGCTCAACGGCAGTGGGCGCAGGCGGCGCAGAAGGCCGCCCGACGCGCCGGCGTCCGCAGCGGCATGTAATGTGTGTCGAACAGATGTTCTGCATTATGTGGATGGGCCGTCTCGACACCATGTCCCGCACGACATGCCAGTTCGGGGCGGGCGCGTTCGGCATGTGCTTTCGTTATGTGATGCGAGGCGAACGAGCTCGTGGCGGCCCATTCCGCGTGCGGTTCGGCGAGGAAAGGACGACGTGATGATCAGTACGTTAACCGGGCGCGTCGAGTCGGTGGAGGCATCCAGCGCCGTGATCGAGGTTCATGGCGTCGGGTACGAGGTCCGCATGGCGGCGGCCGATCTTGCGGCGTTGCATGCCGGTCAGGAAACGCACGTCTTCACTTCGCTGACCATATCGCAGGATGCCGTCACCCTGTTCGGGTTCCTGTCACCCGCGTCCAAACGCATGTTCCTGCAATTGCAGAAGGTCAGTGGCATCGGGCCGAAGGTCGCGCTTTCCCTGTTGTCGACGCTGCCTCCGGACCGTCTGGCCAAGGCCGTCGCGGACGGCGACACGGCGGCATTGGCCAAGGCTCCGGGCCTGGGCAAAAAAGGCGCACAGAAGATCATCCTTGAACTGGCAGGCCGCATCGACCTCGACCAGATACGGCCCGAAGCCGATGGGCCGTCGGGAAGTCGCGACCCCGGAGCCAGGCAGGTGATCGAAGGACTCGTCTCTCTGGGATGGCGCCCCCAGACCGCGGAGGAGGCCGTACGTCAGGCATGCGATGCCGCGTCCATAGCCACCCCCATCAGTGCGGAGGACGTGCCGCGGGTGCTCAAACTGGCATTGTCGTCGCTGGACAGAGGAAGGTGATATTCCATGACATCCAACATCGACATGCAGGATGGGCGGACCAACACCGGCGTCTCGGAGGACTCCCTACGCATGGTCTCCGCCACCGCAATCAACGACGAGTCGATCAGCGACGAGGAACTGCGGCCTCATGCCCTTGACGGATTCATCGGGCAGCCGCGGCTCAAGGCCCAGCTGCAGCTGTTCCTGGACGCCGCCCGCAAACGTGACACCGCCCCCGACCACATCCTGCTCGCCGGCCCTCCCGGATTGGGCAAGACCACGTTGGCGATGATCGTAGCCAACGAGCTGGAGGTGCCGATTCGCATCACGTCCGGTCCGGCAATCCAGCACGCGGGCGACCTGGCTTCGATACTCAGCTCGCTGGACGCAGGGGAAGTGCTGTTCATCGACGAGATCCACCGTCTTCCGCGCGCCGCGGAGGAACTGCTATACATCGCCATGGAGGATTTCCGCGTCGACGTCATGGTGGGCAAGGGGCCCGGCGCCTCGTCCATCCCGTTGACGCTGCCCAGATTCACCGTGGTGGGCGCAACCACCCGGGAGGGCATGCTGCCTTCTCCGCTGCGTGCGCGTTTCGGCTTCACGGCCCATCTCGACTTCTACCCCCACGATGAGCTCGAAAAGCTGATCGAGCGATCCTCCGGCGTTCTGGGAGTGTCATTGGGGGAGGGGGCTGCCGCGGAACTCGCCCTGCGTTCTCGAGGCACGCCACGAATCGCGAACAGGCTGTTGCGCCGTGTGCGTGACTGGGCAATCGTGCATGACCTGCAAGTCGTGGATGTCGATGACGTGCGCGCCGCGCTTGCGCTCTATCAGATAGACTCCGAGGGCCTCGACCGGCTGGACATCGCCGTGCTCAACGCGATCGTGCGCAACTTCAACGGAGGGCCCGTCGGCCTGAACAACCTGGCCGCGATGGTCGGCGAGGAATCGGAGCCCGTCGAAACCGTATGCGAGCCGTATCTGGTCCGTGAAGGATTTCTGATCCGCACTCCCAAAGGCCGGGTCGCCACGGCCAAGGCCTGGTCTCATCTGGGTCTGGAGCCACAAGGTGAAACAAACGGAGAGGATGTCAGCAAGCTCTTCTAACATTGGTTGTTTGTTGACCGACGTCCATAGAGCATTCGTTCCCTACCGCAAGGAGAAATCATGCCGCAAGGTTCATCATCCTATCTCATCATGATCGTTTTCATCGTGCTGATCGGCATCATGATGTGGTGGCAGTCCCGCAAGGCCAAGCAGCAGCAGCAGAAGATGAAGGACTTCCGCTCCTCCCTTGAGCCCGGAACCGAGGTAATCACCATCGGCGGCATCATCGGCAAGGTCGTGTCCGTGGACGAGGAATACGAGGAGATCGTCATCGACTCCGAGGGCTCCCTGCTGCGCTTCACCTTCCGCGCCATCAACAAGGAGTACACGCGTCCCGCCTTCATCCATGACGACGAAGTGGAGGACTCCGAGCAGACCGACGAAGCCGACGACCAGGCCCAGGTACCGGTGGACAAGGCGCTGGAATCCGCCGAGAACGCAACGCAGTCCGACGATTCCGCGCAGACCGCAGACGCCGAGAAGTGACGGGGGAGCGCGAGACCATGACGCAGTCTGACATCACCATTGAGAGACTGGCCGATGTCGGTGCCGGTGACGCGGCATACCTCGTCTCGAAGATTCGCACCATACCGGGATTCCCCAAAGAGGGCATCAAATTCCGTGATTTCATGCCGGTACTGGCGGATGGCAAGGGGCTGCGCATTCTCATGAAGGCGCTCCAGGCCAGCCTTCCCGTCCCCGAAGACTCGTTCGACGCGGTGGCAGGGCTGGAGGCCAGAGGGTTCCTGTTCGGTCCCGCCCTCGCGGCCATGCTCGGCAAGGGGTTCATCGCGATCCGCAAAGCGGGCAAGCTGCCGCCGGAGACCATTGCCGAGGAATACGATCTCGAATACGGCACCGAAAAAGTGGAGATCGAGACGTCGGCCGTCCGTCCGGGCGATCGGGTGCTGATCGTCGACGATCTCATCGCGACCGGCGGAACGGCGAAGGCGGCCATGGATCTGGTCGAGGCGGCCGGGGGCACGGTCGTCGGATTCAGCTTCGTCATGGGGCTGCGAGGACTCGACGGACTGGACAAACTGGGCGACAAACCCAGCAGCACACTGGTGTCGATGCCGGCGTGACCCGGCGGTGCCGTGCGTCGGGACGCGCCGCACGGCACCAATCATCATTCGAAGAACACATCATAGGAACGTGAGGCGTCGAACATGGATCTTTATGAATACCAGGCACGAGAATTGCTGGAGGAACAGCATATTCCCACGCCGCGGGCCGTTTTCGCCCAGAACTCCCACGAGGTCGCCGAAGCGGCCGATGCCATCGGATACCCGTGCGTGATCAAGGCCCAGGTCAAGATCGGCCATCGCGGCCAGGCGGGCGGCGTCAAGATCGCCCACAACCGGGACGAAGCGATACTGCTGTCCGAATCCATCCTCCCGATGACCATCCACGGCCATAAGGTCAACGGTGTGCTCGTCGCCGAGGCGAAGAACATCCTGCACGAGTACTACGTGTCGATATCCGTGGACCGCACATCGCGGGACTTCGATGTCCTCGCCACCGCGAACGGCGGCACCGAAGTCGAGGAGATCGCCAAGGAACATCCGGAATCGGTCAAGCGTCTGCACATCAACGCCCTCGGCGATTTCGACATGGAGGCCGCCAAGCGCATGGCTGGCCAGATCGGCTTCTACCACGCCGACCTGGATCAGGCCGCCAACATCCTGCTGCGCATGTGGCAGTGCTTCAAGGACAACGACGCGACACTGGTGGAGATCAACCCGCTCGCCAAGATCGGCGATCCCGACGATGAGGCGTCCAAATCACTGTGCGCCCTCGACGCCAAGATATCGTTGGACGGCAATGCGGCGTTCCGGCACGACGGGTGGACCCGCTTCGACGATCCGATGCAGGCCGATCCGTTCGAGGCGGCGGCGGCCGAACACGGGCTGCACTACGTCCACCTCGACGGTCAGGTCGGCGTGATCGGCAACGGCGCCGGATTGGTCATGAGCTCGCTCGACGCCGTCTGGGACGCCGGCAAGGAGCAGGGCACGAATGTCACGCCTGCGAACTTCCTCGACATCGGAGGTGGCGCGTCCGCCGCGGTGATGAGTGACAGCCTGTCCATCGTGCTGTCCGACCCGCAGGTGGAATCCGTGTTCATCAACGTCTACGGCGGCATCACCTCATGCGAGCAGGTCGCCAAGGGCATCCTACAGGCGTTCGAGGAGCTGCACACGTCGAAGCCGCTCGTGGTCCGCTTCGACGGCAATGCCGCAGCCGAGGGCCTGCAAATCCTCGCCGCGGCGAACAACCCCAACCTGCATGTGGAAGGCACCATGGAGCAGGCCGCAGCCGAGGCCGCCCGTCTGGCGGCGAACGCCAAGGCATCGAAGGAGGCCAAGCAATGACCGCATTCATCCAGGAGGGTGCTCCCGTCATCGTCCAAGGCATGACCGGGCATCAGGGCATGACACACACCGCCCGCATGCTCCGTGCCGGTACGAACATCGTCGGCGGCGTCAACCCGCGCAAGGCGGGCAGCCAAGTGACGTTCGAGGCCGCGCGTGAGGGCAGGGACGTCTCCGTTCCGGTGTACGCCACGTGCGCCGAAGCCAAGGAGGCGACGGGCGCCCAGGCCAGTGTGGTCTTCGTGCCGCCACGGTTCGCCAAAGGCGCCGTGGTCGAGGCCGTCGAAGCCGGAATCGGGCTCATCGTGGTCATCACCGAAGGCATTCCCGTCGCGGACAGCGCCTACTTCGTCGAACTCGCCCTTCAGCGTGGCGTGCGCATCATCGGACCGAACTGCCCCGGCCTGCTCACCCTGCCGTCGCAGGAGAACGAGCATGGCGTCAACCTCGGCATCATCCCCGATGGCATCGTGGGCCGTGGCCCCATCGGACTGGTCTCCAAGTCCGGCACACTGACCTACCAGCTGATGGGCGAGCTGAGCGACATCGGCTTCACCGCCTGCCTGGGCGTCGGCGGCGACCCCATCGTCGGCACCACGCTGCTGGAGGCCTTGCAGGAATTCGAGCAGGATGCCGACACGAAGGCAGTGGTCATGATCGGCGAAATCGGAGGCAGCGCGGAGCAGGACGCCGCGGCATGGGCCGCAGAGCACATGACCAAGCCCGTCGTCGCATACATCGCCGGATTCACCGCGCCGGAAGGCAAGCAGATGGGCCATGCCGGCGCCATCGTCTCCGGAGGCAAGGGAACCGCGCAGGACAAGAAAATCGCGCTGGAGGCCGCCGGTATTCCCGTCGGACGCACTCCCGGTCAGACCGCGGACCTCATGCGCAAGGTGCTCGCCGAACGCTCGCTGGTATGAGGAAGCGTATCCAGGCCTGGCTCAGGGGGCCGATCATCGCCATCGGCTCGATGGCGTTGTACGCCATCGCCTTGGGCTGCTTTCTTGCGCTCATGCTGCTGGTCATCTCGATGGAGGAAGGTGGGGAAAACCTGTCGTCCTCGACGTTGGACATGACCCGCATCGTGGTCCTGCTCAGCCAGGGCATCGGATTCGAGACCGACTCGCTTTCCCTGTCCATCATGCCGCTGCTGCTCACCGTGCTGCTGATAGGCCTGGTCTGGTCGTTCAGCCGGAAGATATGCACGGATATCCGCGCATACGTCAGCGGCGTGGTGGTCTGGATTTTTATCAACGTCATGGGCACGCAGTCGCTTCCCGTCGGATTGCTTGACGGGCCGGCTCTGGTATGCGTCAAATCGGCCGCGGTGTTCTCGCTTGGATTCGCCGGCGCCGCGCTGTCGAAGGGCCCGCTCTCCGGGCAGCTGCGTGAACTTATCCGTCATCATGTGTCCGACGGCGTGCGCCGCACGATCAGGACCGGCCTGATGGTGGGCGTCATCATGATGGTCGTGTACTTGGTCATGGGACTGATCACCGTCATCGTGTGGGGCGTGCTGAACCGTTCGGCCATGGACACGCTGTTCGCCGACATCGGCATGGGGACCGGCTCGCGCATACTGACGACGATCGCATCGCTTGCATGGCTGCCCAACCTGTGCGTATGGGCGGTCTCGTGGTTGTTCGGTGCCGGATTCCACATCGGAGAGCTTGCGACATTCACCCTTTGGATCGGGCAGGGGCGTTCGCTTCCGCCTCTTCCTGTTTTCGGCCTGCTTCCGCAGGCAGTCGGCGATGAAGGCATACGGTTCGCCGTCGTGCTGATTCCGCTGGTCGTCGGATTCGTCGCCGGGCTGGCATCCATGGCGATGAAATCCGGTTTCCGCATCATCGTCGGCAGCGCGTCCGATCCCCTCGACCGCAAGGACCTGATTCTCGAACTCGCCTACCCGGCGGGCGGGTTCTGCCTGTCGAGCGTGGTCATATCCCTGCTGTCGTCGATCATGTTCGGGGTGTCGAACGGGTCGCTGGGAAAGGCCAGGCTCAAATACGTCGGCGTCGACGTGATGCAGTCCGCGCAGGCCGTCGGACGTCCGAGCGCCATGGGACTGTGCATGGCCTGGGTGCTGGCGCTGATTGGCGTCGCCATTGTTTTCGGGATACGCTGGATTGCACGAAGAACGGGGGCACAACGAGCCGCAACAACGCACCCGCGTACCATCGTTTCCCGCAAGTCCATACAACCAACAACCAAGAAGGAGCACGATGACCAACACGAATCGACCGATACGACGGGCTCTGGTGTCCGTCTTCCATAAGGAAGGCATCGAAGTACTGGCCGAGGCCTTCATCAAGGCCGGCACCGAAGTGGTGTCCACCGGCTCGACCGCCAAGCGCCTCGCCGAACTCGGCGTCGCCGTCACCGAGGTGAGCGAGGTCACCGGATTCCCGGAGTGCCTCGACGGCCGTGTCAAGACGCTCGACCCGCACATCCACGCCGGCATCCTCGCCGACATGACCAACCCTGATCACGCCGCCCAGCTTGAGAAGTTCGGCATCAAGCCCTTCGACCTGGTCGTCGTCAACTTGTATCCGTTCGCCGATACGGTTCGTTCCGGCGCCGACGAGGCCGCGGTCATCGAGAAGATCGACATCGGCGGCCCGTCCATGGTGCGTGGCGCGGCGAAGAACAGCGCCACCGTCGCCATCGTCACTGATCCGGCCGACTATGCGCTCGTCGCGGCCCGTGTGGCCAATGGTGAAGGCTTCAGTCTGGAGGAGCGCCGCTGGCTGGCCGGCAAGGCGTTCGCCCACACCGCCGCCTATGACGCTACCATCAACGAGTGGACCGCCAAGCACTGGCCCAAGCCCGCCACCGTCGAATCCGCCGACCCGGCCGAAGGCGAGAACCCGGTCAACGAGGCGAAGTTCCCGGCCGCGTTCACCCGCACCTGGGACCGCGCGCACACGCTGCGCTACGGCGAGAACTCCCACCAGCAGGCCGCCCTCTACCTCGACCCGCTCGACCGCGACGGCTTCGCGCACGCCGAACAGCTCGGCGGCAAGCCGATGAGCTACAACAACTACGTGGACGCCGACGCCGCATGGCGCGCCGTGTGGGATATGGCACCCGCCATCGCCGTGGCCGTGGTCAAGCACAACAACCCGTGCGGCCTCGCCATCGGAGCCACCGCGGCCGAGGCCCACAAGAAGGCCCACGCCTGCGATCCGGTGAGCGCCTACGGCGGCGTCATCGCCTGCAACACCACCGTCACGTTGGAGATGGCCGAAAGCGTTCGCCCGATCTTCACCGAGGTCATCGTCGCCCCCGCCTACGAGGACGCGGCGCTTGAACTGCTCAAGACCAAGAAGAAGAACCTGCGCATCCTCAAGGTGGCCGAGCCGCCGAAGGGCCACACGCAGTTCCGCCAGATCGACGGCGGCCTGCTCGTGCAGGACATGGACCTCATCAATGCCACCGGCGACGATCCGGACGCATGGAAGCTCGTGGCCGGCGAACCCGCCGATGAGGCCACGCTCAAGGACCTCGTGTTCGCCTGGCGCGCCATCCGCTGCGTCAAGTCCAACGCCATCCTGCTCGTGCACGACCAGGCCACGGTCGGCATCGGTATGGGCCAAGTCAACCGCGTGGACTCCTGCCATCTGGCCGTCGATCGCGCCAACACGCTGGCCGACGGCGCCGATCGCGCCACCGGTTCGGTCGCCGCGTCCGACGCGTTCTTCCCGTTCGCAGATGGCGCCGAGACGCTGATGAACGCCGGTGTAAAGGCCATCGTGCAGCCCGGCGGATCCATCCGTGACGAGGAGGTCATCGAGGCGGCCAAGAAGGCCGGTGTGACGATGTACCTGACCGGCACCCGTCATTTCTTCCACTGATCCGCCGCCGTTCACCGATCCATCACGATAACCAATCCCCGAGGAAGCTCCATGAATCAGCATCATCCATACGTGTCCGAAGTCCATGAGGGCAAGCCGGCATTCGAGTGGTGCGTGCTCGGCGTCGTCATCGTCGCTCTGGTCGTCGCCTTCCTCGGATATACGATGGCCGCGACGGTGATCATCGCCGTCACGGCCATCGTCACGGCCCTGCTGCGCATCATCATGCGCGAGAAGAGCCCTTGGAAAGTCCGGTCAGTCCTGTTCGACGCCATTATCGGCATCGGTTTGGGACTGGGACTGCTTCTGCTGTATTTCGCACCGTCACTGTTCTGGATTCGTTGACGGAACCGTGGGCGCCGCATTGACCGCCGCGTCCACGGCGATGTCATGTGCATCCGCCTCAGCGTCCGCCGCCTCGTCGATGGGCGCATCCGCAGGCGTCTTCGGCTTGCGTTTCGACGCCATATCGGCGATGATCATGACCAGCGCCACGATCGCCGCGGCCAGGACCGGCGCCAGCCAGAAGATCCACAGCTGCTGCAGCGGCTGCGTTGAAAGACCCTGATTCTGCCCGAACAGCGCGATGCCGGTGGCGCGGGCCGGGTTCAGCGCGGCACCGGTGACCGTATAGGTCATGGCCACGCCGAGGCCGTATGCGGCGCCGATCACCGGAGCGTACGTCGCATACGGCTTGCCGTTCGCATCGGTGTGACGCATCGCGACCGCGATGATGATGATCGCGGCGATCACCTCGACGACGATGGCCATGGAGATGCCGAAGCTCACCGATGCGCTGCTGGTGGTGGCGCTCGATACGGAACCGGTGCCATAGCCGTTGACGGCGGGCGTCAGCCACGTCTTCATGGTGACGGTCTTCGAGGTCGGCAGGATCCACCTGACCGCGCCGGCCGCCGCGATCGCTCCGACCACCTGCACGATGACGTACAGGATGCCGGCGACTACCTTGGTCTTGCCGGTGAGCATCGCCGCCACGGTGATGGCGGGATTGAACTGGCCTCCGGAGACACGCCCGAGCATCGCGGTGACGACCGCGTATGCCAACGCGGTGCCCACGACGATGTACGCCAGGTCAAGCCCGTAGATCGAAGTGCCGAACGTGCAGATCATATAGATGGCGAAGCAGACGAGGAAGCTGCCTGCCAGCTCCGCGCACACGCGCACCCCGATCGGATAAGCGCTTGGCTCGGTGTTCTGTTCTTCAGTCATGATGTTGTAGTGTCCTTTTTTTTCTGATGTTGCGGGCTTTGCGACCCGCCGAACGTTGCAAGTTTACCAACGGGGGGACGATACGATACAATATATTGGCTGTGTTTTCCCTGTGAGTTCGTCCGGGAGCGCAGATTCATTGTCAATGTCCGGCCACGTTGGGAGAACGATGCCAAACGCATATTCGCGCGCACTCAAAGCGCATGACGACAACAACAACGAAGGAATCCGCCTGCAGAAGATCCTCGCGCAAGCGGGCTTCGGATCACGCCGCAAGTGCGAGCAGATGATCACCGATGGGCGTGTCGAGGTCGACGGGGAGCTGGTGACCGAACTCGGCACCCGCGTCGATCCGAAGAAGCAGCACATCCGTGTGGACGGCTCGCGCGTCCACCTCAACCCGAACCATGTTACGTTGGCGCTCAACAAGCCCAAGAAGGTGCTCAGCGCCATGGACGACCCGAAAGGCCGCTACACGCTGGCCGACATCATCGGGGACAAGTACGAGCGCGTGTTCCACATGGGCCGCCTCGACTACGATTCCGAGGGTCTGATCCTCATGACCAACGACGGCGAGCTGAGCCAGCACGTCATGCACCCGAAGTACGAGGTGGAGAAGACCTACATCGCCACGATTGATGGCAAGATCGGCGGCAACGTCTGCCGGCGCCTGGTGACCCAGGGCGTCCAGCTGGATGACGGCCTGGTCAAGCTGGACCATTGCGCCATCATCGACGCCAACCGCGACCAGACCATCGTCAAGGTGGTGCTCCACTCCGGCAAGAACCGTATCGTCCGCCGCATCTTCGGCGCCATCGGATACCCGGTCCGCCGTCTGGTGCGCACCCAGATCGGGCCGATCAAGCTCGGTGACCTCAAGTCCGGCACCTATCGTGTGCTGTCCCAGGTCGAGGTCCGTTCCCTGCAGAAGGAGGTCGGGCTGTGATACGAGTCGCCATCGACGGCCCCGCGGGCGTCGGAAAGTCCTCCACTTCGAAGGCGCTGGCCCGCCATTTCGGCTTCGCCTACCTCGATACCGGTGCCATGTACCGCGCATGCGCCTGGTGGTGCCTGCATCAGGGCATCGACCTCGACGGCGATCAGGTGGATGAGCAGCAGATCACCGAAGCAGTCGCCGAATTCTTCACCGGCGACCACTTCGACATCGGCGTCGACCCGGACCATCCGAGCATTACCGCCGACGGCGAGGACATCAGTGAGGCCATCCGCTCCTCCGAGGTCTCCTCGCACGTGTCGAAGGTGTCGAACGTCATCCCGGTGCGCCACGTGCTCATCGCCGCGCAGCGCGCCTACATTGCGCGCGAGTCCGCGGCCGACTCCTTCTCGCTGGGCCGCGGCATCGTCGCGGAGGGCCGTGACATCACCACGGTCGTGGCTCCCGATGCCGAGGTGCGTGTGCTGCTGACCGCCCGGGAAGAGGTGCGTCAGGCGCGCCGCACGGGGCAGGCCGTCGCCGGCGCCGGCGTGGGGGGCGAGGACGTGGCCGCCCGCGACCGCGCCGATTCCAAGGTTACCAGTTTCCTGACCGCGGCGGACGGCGTGACCACCGTCGACAACTCCGATATGGATTTCCAGCAGACGCTGGATGTGCTGATCACGCTGGTCGCGGACGCGGTCGAAGTGCAGGAGTACGAGCAGTATGCCGCCAATCTGAGCGATTACGAACTGGATGAGGGCGACGAGCAGATCATCGCCGGTTCCCGGTACGGGATCGAAGACGAGTCGCCGGCTCCCAAGGCCGTCGGAGTGCTCGCCGTGGTCGGCCGCCCGAACGTGGGCAAGTCGACGCTCGTCAACCGCATCCTCGGCCGTCGCGCCGCGGTCGTCGAAGACACGCCCGGCGTGACACGGGACCGTGTCAGCTATGACGCGGAATGGTCCGGCACCGAATTCAAGCTCGTCGACACCGGCGGCTGGGAGGCCGATGTCGAAGGCATCGAATCCGCCATCGCCTCGCAGGCGCAGATCGCCGTGCAGCTGTCTGACGCGGTCATCCTCGTCGTGGACGGCCACGTGGGGCTGACGGACACCGACGAGCGCATCGTCAAGATGCTGCGGGCCAGCGGCAAGCCGGTCACGCTCGCGGTGAACAAGGTCGACGACGGGGCCAGCGAATACCTGACCGCCGAGTTCTGGAAGCTTGGCATGGGCGAGCCCTACGGGATCTCGGCCATGCACGGCAGGGGAGTCGGCGACCTGCTTGACGCCGCGCTGGATTCGCTGCGAAAGGCGGACAAGACCTCGGGCTTCCTCACGCCAACGCATCTGCGGCGTGTCGCGCTCGTCGGCCGCCCGAACGTGGGCAAGTCGTCGCTGCTCAACCAGCTCGCCGGCGAACAGCGCGCCGTGGTCAACGACCTCGCCGGCACGACCCGCGACCCGGTCGACGAGACCATCGACATCGACGGCGAGGACTGGCTGTTCATCGACACCGCCGGCATCAAGCGTCGACTGCACAAGGTGTCCGGCGCCGACTACTACTCGTCCCTGCGCACGCAGGCCGCAATCGAGCGCTCCGAGCTCGCGCTGGTCCTGTTCGACTCGTCCCAGCCCATCTCCGACCAGGATCTGAAGGTGATGAGCCAGGCGGTCGACGCCGGCCGCGCGGTGGTGCTGGTGTTCAACAAGTGGGACCTGATGGACGATTTCGGCCGGCAGCGGCTGGAGCGCCTGTGGAAGACCGAGTTCAACCGCGTGACGTGGGCGCAGCGCGTCAACCTGTCTGCGAAGACCGGATGGCACACGAACCGCCTCGCCGACGCGATGCGCAACGCGCTGGAATCCTGGGACAAGCGCATTCCCACCGGGCGTCTCAACGCCTTCCTCGGCCAGATCCAGGCCGCGCACCCGCATCCGCTGCGCGGAGGCAAGCAGCCACGTATCCTGTTCGCCACGCAGGCGTCCACGCGTCCGCCGCGCTTCGTGATCTTCGCCACCGGATTCCTGGAGCACGGCTACCGCCGGTTCCTTGAGCGCTCCCTGCGCGAGGAGTTCGGCTTCGAAGGCACCCCGATCCAGATCTCCGTCAACATCAGGGAGAAGAAGCGCCGCAAGTGACGCGGGGTCTCTCCCTGCACGGATGAGCGTGCATGCGCGGCCGTCGCGGATTCCTCCGCGGCGGCCGCCTTCGTTGCTGGGCCACGATCTTGGTCCGCTCCGGCCCGCGGCCACGCCCAGAATGTAGGACGGAACGCGCGGTTGTCGTCTGCCATGAATTACAGTGGCCACTGACCGAACGATCTATAAGGGAGCATTATGTCGGTTTTGGACGAATTGGTTGCCGGGGCGTTGGAAGACCAGCGTTCCCGCGAATGTGTCGTGTCTCTTGAGGATGTGAGGCGGGCCGCTCTGGCCGCGCCGGCGCCTATCGACGCGACGCGATGGCTCAAGCGTCCGGACGGCATCCCCGTGATCGCCGAAATCAAGCGCGCCTCCCCATCCAAGGGGCATCTGAGCGATATCCCCGACCCGGCGGCCCTGGCCCGCGAATACGAGCGCGGCGGTGCGAGTGCGATTTCCGTGCTCACCGAAGGCCGGCGGTTCCTCGGCTCGCTGGACGATTTCGACAAGGTCCGCTCAGCGGTTCACATTCCGCTGCTGCGCAAGGACTTCATCGTCACCGACTACCAGATCTACGAGGCGCGTGCCCACGGCGCCGACCTAGTGCTGCTCATCGTCGCCGCGCTGGACGACGACAAGCTCGCGCACCTGCTTGAACTCGCCCACGAGCTCGGCATGGCCGTGCTCGTCGAAACGCACACCACCGAGGAGATCCGCCGCGCGGTCGCGGCCGGCGCCCGGATCATCGGCATCAACGCGCGCAATCTCAAGAACCTGAAGGTTGACGTGAACAAATACGCCGAACTCGCCGAAGGACTGCCCGATGACGTGATCCGCGTCGCAGAGTCGGGCGTGTTCGGTTCGGTCGAGGTCGAGGATTACGGTCGCGCCGGCGCGGATGCCGTGCTGGTGGGCGAAGGCGTGGCCACCGCCGACGACCATGTGGCCGCCGTGCAACGACTAGTAAAGGCAGGTCAGAGAGTGAAAGCATCCGAATCGACCCCGTTGAGCGAGCATCAGGGACCATATTGGGGACAGTTCGGCGGGCGATACGTGCCGGAGGCACTGATCACCGCTCTGGACGAGCTGGAGCGCGTCTATGATCAGGCCAAGGCCGACCCCGAGTTCCGTAAGGAATTCATGACGCTGCAGCAGCGGTACGTCGGCCGCCCGAGCCCGCTGACGGAAGCCCCGCGATTCGCCGCGCTGGTCAAGGACAGAACCGGACTCGACGCCCGCATCTTCCTGAAGCGCGAGGACCTCAACCACACCGGCGCGCACAAGATCAACAACGCGCTCGGCCAGGCGTTGCTCGTCAAGCGCATGGGCAAGACCCGCGTGATCGCCGAGACCGGCGCCGGACAGCACGGCGTGGCCACCGCCACCGTGTGCGCGATGCTAGGGCTCAAGTGCCGCGTGTACATGGGGCAGATCGACGCCCGACGCCAGGCCCTCAACGTGGCCCGCATGCGCATGCTGGGCGCCGAGGTCGTCGAAGTGACACTGGGCGACAAGATTCTCAAGGATGCAATCAACGAGGCGCTGCGCGATTGGGTGACCAACGTCGCCGACACGCACTACCTGCTCGGCACGGTCGCCGGACCGCACCCGTTCCCGGCCATGGTTCGCGACTTCCAGAAGATCATCGGCGAGGAGGCCAAGCAGCAACTTCAGGACTGGTACGGCATCGACCACCCGGACGCGGTGTGCGCGTGCGTAGGCGGCGGATCCAACGCCATCGGCGTGATGAACGCGTTCCTCGACGACGAGCGCGTGAACCTGTACGGATATGAGGCGGGCGGCAACGGGCCGGCCTCGGGCCATCATGCGATCCGTTTCGCACCGGGCACCGGACAGCTCGGCATGTTCCAGGGTGCCAAGAGCTACCTGTTGGAGACCGATGAAGGACAGACTCTCGACACGTATTCGATTTCGGCCGGTCTCGATTACGCTTCCGTCGGGCCCGAACACGCCTGGCTCAAGGAGATCGGGCGCGTGAACTACTCCTGGGCCACCGACGAGGAGGCCATGAACGCCTTCCGCGACCTGAGCCAGACCGAGGGCATCATCCCCGCCATCGAGAGCTCGCATGCCGTCGCTGGCGCCTTCAAGGCCGCCGCTGATCTGAAGGCCAAGGGATACGACAAGGCCGTGATGATCGTCAACATCTCCGGCCGCGGCGACAAGGACATGGCCACCGCTGGCAAATGGTTCGGATACCTGACCGACGAGCAGGCCGCGGCGCTCGATGTCACCGGCGCGCAGGGCGACACCGTCGCCTGAACCGGCCCGTGAAGCAGAAGGAGTTTTTGATTATGACGAATACAGCAACCACGCCGTCCGGACAGCCGCTCGGCATCAGTCACAAGCCCAGCGCGACGGAAGCCATGTTCGACCGGCTCAAGGCCGAGAACAAGCCGGCCTTCATCGGATACCTGCCGTATGGCTTCCCGAACCCCGACATCTCACTCGACGCGCTCAGGACCATGATCGAGCACGGCGTCGACGCGGTCGAGATCGGCCTGCCGTACTCCGACCCGGTGATGGACGGCCCCGTCATTCAGGCGGCCAGCCAGATCGCCCTGAACAACGGGGAAAGCATCAACGGCGTGTTCAAGGCGGTCGAGACGGTGGCCAACGCCGGCGGCGTGCCACTCATCATGAGCTACTGGAACCTGATCTACCATTACGGCGTCGAACGGTTCGCCTGCGACTTCGAGAACGCCGGCGGTGCCGGCCTGATTACCCCCGACCTCATCCCCGATGAGGCTGGCGAGTGGATCGAGGCTTCGGATCGTCACGGACTCGACCGCATCTTCCTGGTCTCCCCGGATTCGGCCTCCGAACGTCTCGAACTGGTCGCCCGCAACGCACGCGGCTTCGTCTACGCGGCATCCCGTATGGGCGTCACCGGCGAGCGCGACACCATCAGCGCATCGCCCGAAACGCTTGTCGAGCGTGCCCGCAACGCCGGGGCGAGAAACGTGTGCGTGGGTATCGGCGTATCCACCCCGGAGCAGGGCGCGAAGGTCGGCGCCTACGCCGACGGCGTCATCGTCGGTTCTGCTCTGGTGCACACCCTGCTTGACGACGACAACGTCACCGCGAAGGCGCCGAAGGAAGGACTGCGCGACTTGGCCGCCAAGGTCGAGGCGCTGTCCGAGGGCATCCACAACGAGTCACGCTGACACACCCCCGCGCCGGCGGGCTGCCTTTACCGTGCATCCGCCGGCCATGGGGTAGGGTAGATGGCGGTAACAGCGGTCTAGACAAACGAGGCACTGCATGAATCTTGCGTATATCCCCTCACCGGGGTTCTCCAAGTTCTCCATCGGACCGGTGACGATCCACATGTATGCGATCTGCATCCTGACGGGAATCATCTTCGCCGTGTGGATCCTCACCGTCAGATGGAAGAAGAACGGGGGCACCTTCGACCAGGTGCTGGACACCACGCTGGTCGCAGTGCCCTGCGGCCTGGTCGGGGCCCGTCTGTACCACTGCATCACGACGCCCGACATCTACTTCCCGCCAACCGGCAACCTCATCAACATCCTCAAGGTGTGGGAAGGCGGCATGGCCATCTTCGGCGGCATCGGGGTGGGGGCCTTGGCCGCGTTCCTGTGGTGCCGCCACCGGCGTTATCCGTTCGCCCTGCTGGCCGATTGCATCGCGCCGGCGCTGATGGTAGCGCAGGCCATCGGACGACTGGGCAACTGGTTCAACCAGGAACTGTACGGCATGCCGACCACGCTGCCATGGGGCCTCAAGCTCAACGATGCGGACGCCATCGGCAAAAGTGAGATCTGCTACAACGGACAGGCATGCCCGACCGGCACGCTGTTCCACCCCACGTTCCTGTACGAGATGATCTGGAACCTGATCGGCACCGCGATTATCGTGTGGCTCGGCCACAAACTCGTCGACGTGCTCAAATCCGGACAGCAGTTCGCCATGTACATGATGTGGTACGGGCTTGGACGCACCTGGATCGAAAGCATCCGCATCAACTATTCGACGATCATCCTCGGCCTGCGAGTCAACGTGTGGACCGCGATCATCGTGTTCCTTGCCGGGTGCATCCTGTTCGTCGTGTTGTGGCGCTTCGGCAGTGAGACACGCGACCTGACGTCCAGACTGCGCGCGGTCACGGCCGACGAGATGGAACGTCAGCGCCAGCTGGAAGAGCGGGCCGCCGCGAAATCCGGCAAGACGGCCAAGACCGCGAAGCCCGAGACTCCCGCCGAAACCGCCGAGAGCGAGATCCATCAGGACTGAGCGCCCGCATCCGTCCGAATCAGGATATCGCACAAGAGCATAGGAAACCGCAATACCATAACACACAAACAAGAACGTCGTGTAGGCGCAAGCCGTCTCGTCGTTCTTCCGCCATAGAATGAGAGCCATGAGCATACAAATCGCACCCAGCATCCTTTCCGCTGATTTCTGCAACCTCGAACGCGACCTCAAGGCCATCGCCAACGCCGACCTCGTGCATGTCGACGTGATGGACCACCACTTCGTGCCGAACCTCACCCTCGGCGAGCCCATCGTCAAACGCATCTGCGAGGTCACCGACCTGCCGGTCGACGTGCACCTGATGATCGAGGACCCCGACCGTTGGGCCCCCGAATACGCGAAGCTCGGTGCCGCCTCCGTCTCGTTCCATATGGGCGCCACCCACGCGCCGGTGCGTCTGGCCCGCCAGCTGCGTGACATGGGCTGCAAGGCATGCTTCGCCGTGCGTCCCGCCGAGCCGGTCGAACCGATTTTCGACATCCTCGACGAGTTCGACATGGTGCTGATCATGACCGTCGAACCCGGTTTCGGCGGACAGAAGTTCCTGGACAACCAGATGGCGAAGGTTCGTCGCCTGCGTGACGAGATCACGCGTCGGGGCCTGTCCACCCATATTCAGGTCGACGGCGGCGTCAGCCCGAAGACCGCCCACATCGTCGCCGAGGCCGGCGCCGACATGCTGGTCGCCGGCTCCGCCGTGTACGGCGCTGAGAGCCCGGCCCAGGCCATCGACCAGATCAGGGACAAGGCCGCTGCCGCATACCGCGACTGACGGCGGAAACGCAGAACATGGCACGCGACGGCTCCGACACCAATGCCGGACCGCGATCGCGGCGACGCCGTCGCGTGCCTCAACCATGCACAATCTCAAGGGACACATATCATGAAGACGTTTGAATCGCTATTCGCCGAACTGTCCGAGAAGGCCGTCGACAAGCCCGAAGGCTCCCTGACCGTGGACGAGCTCGCCAAGGGCACGCACTTCATCGGCAAGAAGATCATCGAAGAGGCGGGGGAGACCTGGATTGCGGCCGAATACGAGGGCGCGGACCGCACGGCCGAAGAGATGAGCCAGCTGCTGTACCATCTCCAGGTCATGATGATCGCCAAGGGCATCACCCTGGAGGACGTTTACAAGCACCTGTGACAAACAGACCGGCCGGTCTGGAGGGGAGAAACACCATGCTCAGAATCGCAGTGCCCAACAAGGGCATGCTGTCGGAGCCCGCTTGGAACATGCTGTCCGAGGCGGGGTATCGTCTGCGTTCCAATCCGCGTCAGCTCGTGGTGGAGGACCCGGACAACGACATCGAGCTGTTCTATCTGCGGCCGCTCGACATCGCCGTGTATGTCGGCCGCGGCACCATCGACGTCGGCATCACGGGCCATGACCTGCTGCTGAACTCCGGCACCGAGGCCAGCGAGCACATGGAGCTCGGCTTCGGTGCGTCCACGTTCCGCTTCGCCGCGCCGAACGATTCCGACTTCCATACGCTGCAGGACATCCAGGGCAAGCGTGTGGCCACTTCCTTCGACAAGCTCGTGCACGACTATCTGGTGGCGCACGGCATCGAGGCCGAGACCATCCACCTCGACGGCGCCGTGGAGTCCTCGGTGCAGCTGGGCGTGGCCGACCTCATCGCCGACGTGGTGTCCACCGGCACCACGCTGCGCAACGCCGGCCTGCGCATCTTCGCCGACCCCATCATGCACTCCGAAGCGGTGCTCATCCGCTCCCCGCGCCTCGACCCCGAGGACGAGCGGCTCACCATCCTCAGCCGCCGCCTGCAGGGCGTGCTGACCGCGCAGCGCTACGTGCTGATGGACTATGACATCCCCGTCAGCAAGGTGGCGGCCGCCGTCGCGGTGACCCCCGGATTCGAGAGCCCGACCGTATCCCCGCTGCACGACAAGCAGTGGAATGCGGTGCGCGTGATGGTGCCCAAGGCGAAGGTCAACCAGCTGATGGACAAGCTGTACGAGGTGGGTGCCCGGGCCATCATCGTGACCGCGCTGCAGGCCTCCCGCATGTGACGAACGGTGTTCGACAATGGGTACACAGCAGCACGCCGACGGCGGATACCGCCAGAAGATCAAGCAGAAGTTCAACCAGGAGTACAGCCCCGAGCCGAGGGACATCTACTTCACCGTGCCGAACCTCATCAGCGTCCTGAGAATCGCGTCCATCCCCTTTATCGCATGGTTGGTCGCCGATCACCGGATGGTGCCCGCACTGATCGTCCTCGCCGTTTCGGCCATCACCGACAGCCTTGACGGCATCATCGCGCGCGCCTTCAATCAGGTGAGCAAGATCGGGCAGATCCTCGATCCCATCGCCGACCGCCTGCTGATCATCTGCAGCGTCCTCGCATTGGGCGTCGCCGGGATCATCCCCTGGTGGATGATCATCATCATCGTGGCCAGGGACGCGTGGATGATGCTGCTCGTGCTGTGGCTTGCTCAATACGATTACGGCCCGCTGCCGGTGCATTTCGTCGGCAAGGCCGGCACTTTCATGCTGATGGTCTCCATCGTCGCGCTGATTTTCTGCGACATCTGGGTGAACCCCTTCGTCGGGCTTCTGCACCTCGCCGCGCTGGCCGCCGGCATCTGGGGCGTCGGACTGTACTGGCTCGCCGGTTGCATCTACAGCAAGCAGGGCATTTCACTGCTGGTGAAAGAGAAACGTGCCGATGGACGCTGATCCGATCAAGCCGCTGTCGTTTCCCGTGCCGGCCGAGAACGCGCCGGTGAAACGTCGCGCGGTGTTTTCGGATTCCGTGGCCCAGTCGCAGTCCCGGCATGTCAGGCCCGCGGAAGGCGGGCAGACCATGCCGGCCCGCCGCAGACGGCTGCATGACGATTCACTCAAGCTCATCGACGATCTCACCAACCGCCCCATGGATCCGCTGTTCTCGGATTCGAGACTCGACCAGCGTCCGCGCTCGCGTCTGTCGACGTGGGCGACGAAGTTTCTGGTGTTCGCCATGTGCATCGCCGTCGGTTTCTACGGGTCGCTGTTCATCGAACGGCTGCATTCCGACCCGCGCAAGGTCGTCAGGCAAAGCCTCGCCAGCGAGCTGCGCGAGACGCGCGGCCAGGCCGACACGCTCATGAACGAAGTCAACGATCTGCGCAACCAGGTCACGGAACGATCGAAGAAGCTGGGCGGCACGGGTGAGGATTCGACGCTGGTCAACGACGAGATGGTCAACGGGCTTGTCGCCGTGGAGGGGCCGGGCATCAGCCTGACCCTGGCCGACCCCATCGCCGCCGGCTCCGACGGGGCATCGACGCCACGCGAGTCCAGCGGCATGCAGATTCGCGTGGTCACCGACGCCGACCTGCGGCTGCTGGTGCGACTGCTGTGGCAGGCGGGCGCCGAGGGCATAGCCATCAACGGCAACCGGCTCGGCGTGCAGACATCGGTGCGCAAGGCGGGATCGAACATTCTCGTCGGCGTCACCGCCGTGACCAGCCCGTACACGATCCAGGCGATAGGGGACCGCGACACGCTGGCCTCCGCGGTCAGCAAGTCCACGCAGCGCAGTCTGTATGATTCGTTCGCCCAGGCGGGCATATACCCTCAGGTGAATAAAGAGAGTTCGATTACACTGGAAGCAGCGCCTTCCGGCGAATTGTCCTATGCAAAGAGGAGCGAGTAGATGGCAGCGGTACTAGGTCTCATCATCGGCGTGGTGCTCGGCGTGTTCGTCAAGCCGGACATCCCCATCATTCTGCAGCCGTATCTTCCCATCATGGTGGTCGCCGCGCTTGACGCGCTACTGGGAGCGGCCCGCGCGTACTTCGAGCGCAGCTTCTCCGACAAGGTGTTCGTCATCTCGTTCATCTCGAACGTGGTCACCGCGACGCTGCTGGTGTTCCTGGGCAATCAGCTGGGCGTCGGATCCCAGCTGCAGACGGCCGTCATCGTCGTGCTGGGAATCCGTATCTTCTCGAACGTGTCGGCGATCCGTCGCTTCATCTTCCGGGGGTGATGAACCATGGTGGCGCACAAATCGTCTCGTGACGTGCTGTCGCAGCTGCACGAGCAGCATGCGCAGGACAAGAAGAACGATCGCATGGAGACCGGCTCGTTCCCCGTGGTGCGCAAGAAGCCGAAGCGCCCCGTCAAGGACGGCTCGGTGCGCATGCGCCTGATGACGAGCGTGCTCATCCTCATCATGTGCGCGCTGCTGGGATACGGGTACATGATCCAGATCAACAACGCCGACGCCACATACGAGACGCTGAGCGAGGACGAGCTGACCAGGCTGATCAGCGAGACCGGCACACAGGTGCAGAACCTGGAGCAGCGCAAATCGGAGCTGACCAATCAGCTGGGATCGCTCAAGGCCGCGGCGAACAAGACGCAGGAGGCGGAGCGCATCGCCAAGCAGAACGAGGAGACCAACGGCATCCTCGCCGGTCGTTTGCCCGCGACGGGCAAGGGCGTGTCGATCAGCATCTCCCAAGGGTCGAAGACGAAGATCGACGCGGCGACGATGTACAAACTCATCGAGGAACTGCGCAACGCAGGCGCCGAGGTGATGGCCATCAACAGCGTGCGTGTCGTGACGAAAACCTATGTCAGCGACACGGACGACGGCCTGGAATGCGACGGTGTCGCGCTGAGTGCGCCGTATCGGATCCTGGCCATCGGCGATCCCCAGAACCTTCAGAACGCCGTCAATATCGCGGGTGGCGTGGGTTCGAGTCTGAAGGTGAAGTATGGCGCGACGGTGAGCGTGACGTCCTCGGATTCGATTACCATCAGCCAAATACGCAAGTCAACCGACAATACGTATGCAAGGGCTGTAGAATAGCGTTTATGACAGATCCGATTCCAAGTGCAGGCGAGACGACCATCATTGGTCTGCCCGCCATCCAGATTCCCATCACCACCACAGGTGACCGTCCCCTCACGCAGGAGGACATCGAAACCATCGCGCGGCTCGCACCGGGCACCGCACTGCTCATCTCGACCAGAGGCGCCGTTTCCGGGTCCCGCTACCTGCTCGATGAGGACGAGGTGACGGTCGGGCGCGACTCCCGCGCCGACATCCTGCTGGACGATTCGACGGTATCCCGTTCCCATGCCGTGTTCCGCCGCGTCGGCGACACATTCGCGGTATACGATTCCGGCAGCCTCAACGGCACCTATGTGAACCGCCAGCGGGTGGACCATCAGCAGCTGCGCAACGGCGACGAGATCATGATCGGTAAGTTCCGTCTGGTTTTCTTCACCAAATCCGCCGTTATCGCGTGATGATACGAAGCCGTGCGCGTTAGACTGGGACGGTACGACATTCATGTGATCGTGCATGTGCCGGTTCGGCGCATGCACAGGACGGGGGAGTGCGATGGCTGAGCAGACAGGGAGCCAGACGGCCGGTCTGCATCTGGTCGTGCCGCTGGAGCAGAGGCTCGATCTCGGTGCGTCCGACGCCGTGCAGGGGGAGCTGTTCGTCGACGAAGGCGCCCGCCGCCCGACACGGGGCTACCGTGGTACGGTGGCTTCCAAGGTCGCCGGCATCACGTACCGTCAGCTGGACTATTGGGCGCGCAAGCAGATCGTCGAACCATCGATCACCCCATCTCACGGATCGGGGTCGAGGCGACTGTACTCCTTCAAGGACGTGGTGATTCTCGCGGTGTCCAAGAAGTTGCTGGATGCGGGCGTGAACCTGCAGAACGTCACTACGGCCATCGGGTTCCTGATGCAGCGCGATGTCGACCAGCTTGAGCATGTCACCATCATGTGCGATGGGGAAGAGGTGCATGAATGCACCACCAGCGACCAGATGATCGCACTGCTGCAGAGCGGCAAGGCCGTGTTCGGCGTGTCCGTCGGCTCGCTGTGGCATCAGATTCATGACGCGCTGGAGACCGAGGACTACGTCGATCTGCAGTCGTCCTCGGCGAACGTCGGCTCCGCAGGGTCGGGACGTGTCGCCGGTCGGCCGATCGACGAGCTTACCGCCATGCGTATGCGCAGGAAGATTGCCGCCCAGCGTGCCGCACGCGAGGCGGCATAACTGGAGGCTGGCGTATGGATGATCTGCTTCCGCTGTTGTTGTGGGTGTTCGCCGTCGTGTGGATGCTCTCGGTGTGCGGCATCTGCATTGTGAGAAGCCGGTTCGGCACGGGGGAGAGGCACCCCGAGGTGAACCCCGTCAGCTGGAACGTGGTGCTGGCCCAGATGGTGTCCGTGCTGTTCGCGGGCATCCCCTTCATGGTGTATCTCATGGCGAGCGAGGAACTGTCCCCCGCATTCTACGATTTCTACACCGACCACTTGGTGATCGGCGTGGCGATAGTCATCGCGCTGGTTTTTGTGGAGCTGTTGCTGATGGGTATCCAGGCGCATCGCGCGCATTTCACCGAAGTCGACCGCGTGGTCCGCGGCGCCACGCATACCGAGGCGTGACGCATGCGTCTGTGAGGCGAGAATATATCGTTATATCCCGCTGGCATTCGCCACCGCTGCAAGTGCTATAGATTACGTTGAATGCGTTCGTACCAAGAGCATCCGACGTCAGTTTCGTCGCGTCCAATTCGATGTTCCATGATCCCGAGCTGTCGGTTTGGAACATGATGGGCAGTATCATCCGTGGCGCAATGGTAGACGGACTTCCAGTTGAGTATGGCCTTCGTCTTGTCCTGCTGGTTCTTGTTCGTGTCGGATTCGGCTGAATCCGACTTTCCGTTGCTCGATTGCGCTGTATTCGTGCTGTTTGATTGGGTGGTATTGCTGGAGGTGCCGCAAGGCCGCCACCCGCTACGACAGGCTCGACGAGGCCTTCCTCAGATGGGACTTTCGCCGGATAAAAAGCGCAAAAGCGGAACGTCAACTGCCCCGAAGATCATAAATCTGACATAACGTACATTATCGGATAACTATTCGGGAATCTTAGAAACGGCTTAATTCCAACGGTCTTCACTTCGCACAGGTAACTGTGGATGCCTCTGGGCGGCCCGTTGTGGTTACGCATTTGGCTACGCTTTTCACACGACGGGAGACCAACGATGGCAATGGGTGGCGGCGGCTCGACATACAGAAGCGCCGATAGAATCTGGCACGCCGCGATAGACATAGAGCCCGACAGGGCCACCGGGCGCAGGCGGCGGCTCACGGCCCAAGGCAAGACCAAGGCGGTGGCGAACGCGAGGCTCAGGATGAAGCTGGACGCATACGTGCGCAAGGGCTTCACTCCGAACTCGCCGTCGCCGCGCCTCATGGACTGGCTGGAGACTTGGTACCACGGAGCGGGCCGAGGCCAACCTGCGTCCGAACAGCAGGCGAAGCTACGAGAACGCCATTGCGCGGCTGAACAAGATAGCCGGCGCGAGGCGCATCGGCTCGCTGGGCCACGAGGACATGGCCGCCATTCAGGACGGCCTGAAGTGCTACAGCCCGAAGACGGCCACGATCACTTGGTCCGTCCTGAAGAACGCGCTTGAGGCCGCGCGTGACGAAAACCTCATACGGAGGAACCCGGCCAAGATGGTCCGCCCGGTGTCGGGCAGGCGCAGGCCGATGAAGGTCCTGTCCCCCGCGCAGGCGGCGGAGCTGATAAGAAACGAACCCGACCCGATGTGGCGTCTCAACTGGCTGCTCGCCTTCGCCACCGGACTGAGGCAGGGCGAACGGCTCGGACTGACGATGGACGAGCTGACGACGCTGAACGGCAGACGCGCCTTGGTGATCGACCACCAGTTGCAGCGGGTACCGGACTCTAGGAGGGCGGACTGGCCTCTGGGCGAGGACGTGACCGATCTGGGCAACGGCTTCTGGCTGTGCCCGCCCAAGACGGACAGCGGCGAGAGAATCGTGGTCTTGGACGATGTGATGTGCGGGGCGCTGGACGAATGGCTCGCCATACGCAAGCAAAAAGGCGTGGACTCCCCCATGCTGTTCGTCACCGGCCGTGGCACGCCCATCGACAGGCGAATCGAGTACTTCCACTGGGACACGGCGCTGCTGCGAATCGGCATAGTGAACGGCGAGGATGGCGTCAGGCTCAGGCCGCACTCCGCGAGGCACACGGCGGACACGCTCTTCGCCAACGCCGGCGTACCGGAGAGCGCCCGGCTCGCGCTGATGGGCCACAGCGACGGCGCGATGGACAACGTGTACCTGCACGCGGACACCGAGGCTTTGCTGAAGGCCAGCGAGGGCGCGACCGGTGCGCTGAGGCTGACCGACTAGTCCTTATATAAAGGACCGGCCCGTAGGTCACCGGGCCGGTCCTTTTCGCATGTCGCCTGTCCCCCCCCCGTGTCACTTGGGCGTCGGCGGGTCAACCGGCAGGTTCGCCACCCACTCGTCCAGATCGGTGCGGCGGATGCGCATGGTCGTGGAGCCCGCGTAGCAGGCGGGCATGTCGCCGTTGAGCACGGCGGCCCTCACCACCCTCGCGGGTATGCCGGAGAGCGCCCCGGCTTCGGGCACGGTCAGGGTCAGTCTGTCGCGCAGCGGCGGCTCCTCGATATGGCTTGTCATGCCTTAGCCTGTGCGGGTGCTACAGCAGCTTAGAGTCGGCGCAGTCCCCCGGCATAAGGAAGATTGGCGTCATAATGTTGCGCGACCTGCAACTCCTGCTCCAGAGCTTTGACAAGACCCGGCTTTATGCGGGGTACCTTCTTTGTCGTGTCAAGTACCAATGACGGCGTGAAAAGCTCCGCATATTCGGCCAAGGCTCTGTCGTGTGTGACCAGTGTGAGGCCATTGTTGACGCAGTGGCTCAATAGAGTCATATCCCACGCCGTGTTCCAAGCCGCAGCAGCCATCCCATCTGGTGAATCATTGCCTGAGAGATGTGTGAGACGTCTAAGATCGAAAGAGGCACAGCCCTTTTGCAGAAGATGAATAAACTTTGAGGTCTCCTCTTCGGGGTGCGCAGCGATGCTTTTGTGGGACAGGCAGCCCAAAAGCGCCGCGTATGATGCCAGATGGCTCTCATAGGCGATCTCCAGAGAAGGCCGCTCCCCTGCCCCTGACCCGAGAAGTGCGAAGACTCCTCTCGCGTAGGACAATGCCTGCGACTTCGGTTCGTGCGTGCGCTGCATGAAAGCCTCACAGACACCCACGCCATAATCGACGCGCGTGCCCGCCTTCAACTCCTTCAGAAGCCAAGAAGGCAGCAAGTCACTGGCCTGCCTTCCATAGGACAGGCCAGTGACCAGTTGGTTGACGATATTGCAGTCCAGCGCATAGCCAGCCCCTTCGAGCGCTCTGTAGAAATGCTCCGTCAGTCCTCCATAAGCGCCAGCTTGCGCAGTGCTTCATACTTGTCGGCAAACGTCATGCGCGTCTTGGAGCCATTGGTGTACTCGATTTCAACCTCATAACGCAGGAAACCGGCTTCGCCGGCGCTTCGCTCATTCACTGATTCTATATAAGCGCGGGCACCCGCGAGGTCGGTGAAGGCTTGCGAGATGCCCCAGAGGGTCAGAACGCGAACCTCCTTGACACGACGGTCGAGGGAAGCATCGAGCACATGCGTAAAGATGTCGAAGGCGTCGGCTTGCAGATCGAAAAGCCGTTCCTTGACGGCGTTGATACTTTCCTTGGACAGCGCGTCATAGCGGCGCACCTGTTCCTTCACCTGAGCGTCGGGTGTATCCTCCTCCCAATAGGCGTCAATGCCGGCGACCGCGAAGGCATCAACGATGGCATCCAAGGGAAAATGCACAACCACAAACCCCTGCGAGGTCAACTGATCGAGGGAGTTCTGAGTGAAGTCGCCAGCGAGCACCGTACCCATAAAGGGCGCATCGTCTGCAAATCTCTTGGCGCAGGCCAGTACAGCCGAGGATATTTCCTGAGCCTTGTTCTTCGAGTGCTTGGTGTATCGACGCCAAGCGACTTCTATAAACGCTCGCGGCTTGCCAAGCACCTCTTCGCTGCCGCCTTCCTCCACCACGAGGTCAAGGTCGTGATAGTTGCCCAGAGCGTCCTCGACATGAATCTTTCTCCTATTGCCGCGAGCCGGGCGGGGATGAATGGAGTCGAGATACATGCCATGTTTGCTGACGACCGGCCTGACCTTCTCCACTGTGGCGATTTCCAGAAGGTCGCCTATGATCTGTCCAAAACGATGCGTTGGCGATGTAGCCATCTCAACCCTCCATCCAGAGGTAACCCTCCTTCAAGGGCACCCTGTGCTTGCGGTTTTTCCATTTGATGTTGCGGTCCCGAGTCTTCTCGAAGGTGTAGTCGCCAAAGCCTGCCGCTTGGGCCAAACGACCGAGCCAGTCATCTACGGGCACATAAACCCCATAAGGGGCGGAGTCCCCTATGACGAAACACACGCGGGAACCCGGTTTGCAATAGGCGCGAAGGTTGACGAAAACCTTGGCAAGGTCGAGGAAGTACAGCACGATCATGGTGTGGTAGTTCTTCTTGCCACCATGATTTTCACGCTCGGCTTCCATGCGCTTGCACACATCCAGAATTTCATCGTGGATTGGCGCGAGCAGGGGGTCCTCGATGAACTCATAGGTATGCGGTTTCTCCTTGGAGACCGCTTGGGAGCATGAGCGGACAAGATTGCCACGGACAAGACTTTGCAGGTCACCCCAGCCCTTGATGTCGCCCAGCACGCTCAGCTCAAGCCTTGTGGCGTCCGCATAATCGTAATTGTTGGCATAGGGTGGCGATGTGAGCACCAAATTCACCTCACCATCCAAACCGCTGTAGCGCTCGCGGGAATCCTGCGCGGCCACTTGGGAGAGCTTCAGGGCCCCACTATTCTGCATGAAGATCATGTCGTCGGCCATCAGGTCGATTTGGCGCAGGTACGCCTTAAGGGTGTCGGACACCTTCGCCTTGGTTCTGCTCGGCAACACATACTGCCACGTTGCGGTACCGGCATGGGATACGCTGCGTAGGATGCAAACGAAGGCCACCCAAGCGAGCAAGTACTCGGGCGAATCCTCCTTGGTTCGCTCCAGAGCCTTCCGCAAGTGGTCAATTTCCAGCAAGTTCTCCGGGCTGTAGCATTTCTCCACAAGGGGTGGGTACTCGTAGAGGGGTTCGTCTATGGACATTGCAAGGTCTGCGATTTCCTGCCCTTTGGCGGCGAAGGCCAAGGCATCCGTGTTCCAAGAGAGCTTGGCGGCGTCAATCCTGTTGACCAAGGGGTGCGATTCAAAACCCAAGGATGCCACGCCGGTCTGATCGGCTGCGAGCATAGTGGTGCCGCTGCCGGCAAAGGGGTCCAACACTTTGTATCCCTTTGGTTTGCCCTTGCGCTCGTAGTCTTGGCGAATCACGTCCTCGGCCCACTGCCCCGAATAACCGGCGGTATACCGATACCAGCGGTGGATAGGTAACTTGAGGTTATCCGCAAAAGTGGTGGACGTATCCATGCTTGTGTCTGCCATAATGGCAACAGTCTAACAACAGCTCGCGGCAAAGCGCGTTTTACCTCTTCCTTGCATATCGCCCCCGACGTCTCCTCGGTCCCCTGATGGTCCTGCCGACCGACATCCCCAGCAAACCCCACAGCGGCACCAGCGGCACCAGCGGCACCAGCCAGTCGGGCAGCCGCTCCATCAGACCGGGGTCGCCGCCCGAAGGCGCATCCGTGCGCTCGCCGGTGACGAGGAGCCTCTGCGTGTTCACCCCGTAGGGCGTGCAGGTGTAGAGGGTCGCGAGGTCCCGCCCCTTCTCGATGGCGAGCGGCTTCACGTCGTCCGGCTCGGTGACCCTGATGTCCGTCACCTTGTAATGCAGCCGCTCCCCCTGCACGTCGATCTCGAACAGGTCGCCTTTCTTGGCGAGCCCAAGGTTCGTGAACATCAGCCTGTCCGCCAGACCCCGGTGGGCCGCGACGACCGCGTGCGAGGATTCGCCTCCCACCGGCAGCGACGTCCCGTAGAGGTGCCCTGCCGACTTCTCCAGCGTGGCGGCGTCCGTGCCGTGGCGCACCGGCAGGCTGATGTGCAGCCTCGGATAGCGGACCGCCCCCATTATGCCCTTGCCGTCCGCGTCGAGCAGCCCACGGTACTCCTCGTCTCCCCCGCTGTACGAGGTCCCTGAGAAGGTGTCCCCGGCCTCCTTTGCCGTTGTAGATGGTCAGCAATCTGACGCCCTTTTCCTCACACAGCTCTCGTTTCTGCATATCGGCTTTGAGTTCGCCCTTGTGCTGATACCATGAGCCTACTTCGATTGCGATGCCTTCATTCGGTAGGTAAACGTCCAGCTCCCTGCCGATCAGCGAATAGTCATGCCAGAGCGCCCCCAGATACCTCCTGCGAAGGGTTACGAACACCATGACTTCCATGAACGAGGAGCCTATCGGGCAGATACGTCTCTTGCAGCCCTTGCAAAAGGAGTGCCGCACCCAACGGTCCAGAGGGAGCTCCATGTGGTAGAGGCAGTAGGGACAGCTAAATGCCACGAAACCTTTGCCATATCGCTGTCTGTCAGCCTTGGTGACTTGTGGCTTCACCACAACCTGAGCCTCACTCAGTAAGAGCCCCTGATAAGTGTGATAGCTGGGTTTGTACTTCAGCAGGCGCTTCCCTCTCAATGCGGAACCACTAAGCCTTTTGTCCATCTGGCACTCCTCCAACTAGTTTTTCGTCGTCTTCCGCATGGCGCGTAATCTTCCGTCCTGCCTTATCCTCGCCGCCTCAATCCAGTTCAGCCTCCGCTCCCCCCGCCTTGGCATGCCTCCTGCACACCGCCATCGCGTTGTCCGCCGTCGAGGGCCTGCCCTTCGCCCACGGGAACACATGCAGCAGTTTGCACGGGCGCTCCCTGCATCGCGGCCCCAGCCCCAGCAACGATCTGCGCTGGCACCTGCCGTGGCATGCCCGCTTCGCCTTGGCGTCCTCTTCCTCGGGGAACCTCCGTGGACCCTTGCCGTCCTTGGGAACCTTCGGCTTGGGCTGCGGCCACAGCAGCACGCAGAGCAGCAGGACGACGGGCAACGGGGCGAGCAGGGCCCACAACGGGACCGCAGGGACACCTGCCGCAGCGGTCGTGCCCGCCGCCTTCGACAGGCCATCCCACGTCTCGTCGCCGCCGGAGAACTCCGGGGCCGACGCGGCGAGCTCGGCCGCGCGTCTCCACAGCCACGCCCCTGCGAGGGACAGCATCGGCACGAGGACCGACGCGACGTAGGCGAGCCAGCGGAGATACTGGTACTCCCGCCACGCCTTCCACATTTTCGATCTGAGATTCATCTTTCAGCCTTCCTCCGACGATTGGTCGGTCGTCAAGTCGCAAAAGAAACCGAATATACGAGAAAACCGCGCACCGCCTTGCGGCGCATGCGCGGTTTTCTCTGGTCGTCGCCTCGTTCACGGGACGGTCTCGCCGGTGCCCATGAGGTAGGCGCTCGTCAAGATGCCCGGCGTGGGGTTACTTGACCTCGATGGTGGCGTTCCAACTGTTGTAGGAGGTGTGGCCTTCGGGGTCCGAGGCGTCGCAGTAGTCCTGAACCACCGTAGAGCTCCTGTCCTTCCAGTTGGAGGGGAGGTCCTGCGTCACGACGGCGGTGTAGTAGCCGGGCTTGTTGGCCTTCAGGGTCGGCTTGAGGCCGTTCTTGGTGGGCATGCCGTTGGGGCCGAACGCGGTGAAAGTCACGTTCGGCTTTGAGTTTTTCCTGTACTCCTCCAGGGTGTAGAGCTTTTGGAAGGCGGAGCTCCACGGGCCGTTGTAGTAGTTGTCGTTCATTTCCTTCTGGACCGCAGGCTCCACAAGCGGGGCCATGTCATAGATGCGGTGGGCGACCTTCTTGTGATGCGCGTCCTCCACGGGGTTCTGCTCGGTGAAGTTGCCGTAATCCGGCTTCTGGTCGGACCAGTAGACGTCCACGAACATCCTCGTGTTGTCCTTCCTGCCGGGGACCGCGTTGTTGGTGCCGAAGTCGCTGTCCACGTAGTACATGGTGATGTCATAGGAGAGGTCGTCACCCACGGATGCGGTGTAAGCGGAGCCGGCGACCTTCGTCGGGAGGTTCGTCGGGTATTCGACCGGGCCCGCGTAGGCGCTGCCACCACCCGCGAACGCCGTGGACGGAACCAGAGCCGTGACCGCGAGCAACGCCGAGACGACTGCTGCGGATGCCTTCGTGAATTTGAACATATCAATGCCTTTCTTCGTAGGGACCTTTGTGGTCCTCCGGGAAGGGCTGTGCGGGCGGTATGGGAAAGGCCACGCCTCCTTGGTGGAAGCGTGGCCTTCGATCTCAAGGAAGGTCTTGGTCAGCCCCTAGTCTTCCTCGCCACGGTCAGCGCCGCAGCGGTGAGCATCAGCCCGCCCGCGAGCGCCGCGAGCGCGGCCGGAATAAGACCATGCCCGTACGCGTCGGCCTTGACCACACCCATCACGGCGGTGCCGGAATTCGGACCGCCAACCACGCTCACCAAATGACGCATGTTGTTTCGCAATGCGGCCATATCAACGATGGCCTGCGCCGGGTATTGCTTTTGGGCGGCCTCATAATTGGCCTTGCCTTGTTCGGATGAGAATTGCCATTCACGGGCAGCATTGAAAGTCATGGCTCTACTGTTGCGCTCCCACGTGACGGCTTCGGAAAGACGCGCACACATGGTGAGACGATTCACGGGGTTTTCACGCTTTTGTCCGCGCCAGGTTTTTACACTCTCCTTACATAAGGCGCGTACACCTCCCGTATATGAGGCGTTCAGCCCTTCTTTTGATTTCTGGCGTTTGAGGCGTGCCAGAGTCCCGGAAATCCGTCCGGTCCAGCCCACATAAAACCATTTTTAGGGAATTAAGACCATGGATCTTTTTCGCAAAAAGTCAGTGGAACAGCTCGTGTCCGAGTCAACTCCGCTGAAGCGCACATTGAAAACATTTGACCTTACCATGTTGGGAATCGGCGCCATCATCGGCACTGGCATTTTCGTGCTTACCGGCAAGGGCGCCCTCACCGCAGGTCCGGCATTGTGCGTCTCCTTCCTTCTGGCCGCAGTCTGCTGCGGTTTCGCAGGATTGTGCTATGCGGAGTTCGCCGCAATGGCACCAGTGTCCGGTTCCGCATATTCGTACGCGTATTTGGCGTTCGGCGAGCTGATCGCGTTTGTGATCGGCTGGGATTTGATTTTGGAATACGCATTGCAGGCGGCCACCGTGTCCGCTGGATGGTCCGGTTATTTCAACAAACTGTTAGAAGGTTTCGGCTTGCATCTGCCAGTTGAACTGACCGCGGCATACGGCACCACGCCAGGCGTAACCACATACTTCAACCTGCCTGGTTTCGTGATCGTGCTCATCATCACTTGGGTGCTGTCCATTGGCATCAACCAGACGAAGAAAACCAACGATATTATGGTGATGATCAAACTGGCCATCATCGTGCTGTTCATCGTATGCACCGTCTGGTACATCAATCCTGCTAATTGGAAGCCGTTCTCCCCGTACGGCATTTACACGTTCCAGCCGGGCTCCACACAGCCGTACGGCATTGTTCCGGCCGCGTCGATCGTGTTCTTCAGCTTCATCGGCTTCGACGCTGTCTCCTCCTCCGCCGAGGAGACCATCAATCCGAACAAGACACTGCCGCGCGGCATTCTTATTTCGTTGGCCGTGTCGACTGTGCTGTACATCATCATGACGCTCATCATGACCGGCGTGGTGCCGTATAAGGAGTTCGAGAAGTTCATCGATGCTCCGGTGGCCGGCGTGATTCTCGAAACCGGTCTCAACTGGCTGGCGTTCATTGTCAATCTTGGCGCT
>CWGX01000039.1_pt2 | contig 49444 bp, 39 predicted proteins | sample 682481 | NCBI WGS metagenome assembly CWGX01 (sample SAMEA3735743, study PRJEB9488) | human gut metagenome | biome: ENVO:mammalia-associated habitat; material: ENVO:feces | place: Malawi | collected 2009-02-27 | reverse complement strand
TTGCGTCCCTATGTTCGCGCACTTGTCGTTCCGGCGCGAACTTAGGAACGCAACGGCACTTCGGCTCAATCGGCATGCTCGAATATCGGGTGCGCCCCAGCACGCGGCACACCGGCCTGCATCAGCTTCATGACGAACGGCGCGCGCTGGACCACTTCGTTGTAATTCGTCCGTATCACAACGCTCACTCCGGCCTCTTTCAGATCCTGTTCGCGCTGCCTTTCGTCACGGACCACCTGCCGAACATCCCGGTTCGACGTCATCTCTGGATCGATGTATTTCTGCATACCGTCAAACTCCAGCACGATGATGCGGCCATCTTCCGTATGCCAGATGAAATCGACCCGGCCCGCCTCCTTGCCGGTCACGCGGCTGTAAAACGTATGCTGCAATTGCGGAGGAACAAACCCTTCTTCGATGGATACAGCCCGGCAGAACGACTCCCCTCCGTTCTCGCTGCGAGCATCCGCATAATGCAGCAGACGAAATACCGGCCCACAATCCACTCGCAGACCATCACAGACGGCGACGATCTCCTCGCGGGTCACGAGCCCCCGGCGCAACGCGGAATCGAACATCGACAGCACGTGCTCGAACGGATACAAGAGCGCGCAGTCCACCAAGGTTCTTGCCGGACTGGTCACACGTACCTCGCCGATACATACATTGTCACGCAATGCCCGTTCGTGGGCGATCCGGTCAGCCAACTTGCTCACGTGACTCCAGGTATTCGACCCGTCCTGTGCTGCTCCATCACCGCGAGGCCGATACAAACGGACCACATGGCAGTCCTCCCGTATATCGGATCTACGCACCGAGATGCGCCGCAGCCGGTGGTACGACCGACGTGACTTGGTGAATCCGTCAGTCGCGATGTACACGTATGGCTCGTCATGCAGCGTCCAGGAGTGCTCGAACCCGTAGATGACCGCCGCGCTCAGTCCGGCGAATACGCGCTCGGGATGCCGTCTCGCCATCTCGCGAATGACATGTGACGCTTGCTCAATGGGATTCAGACCATCCCAGTATTCACGACGCGCGTACACGCTGCGAAATGGCCGCACGACATCGCCGCAACGAGTTCGCCGCAGCATCGCCTGTCGTTCCGCCGGGCTGGACGCGGAACAACATCGCCCGTCCATCTCCGCCCGGTTCATCAGATCGTCTAGATGCTTGTGCTGTCTCATATGTTGATGATGACAATATGGACCGCCGCTGCGCAAGCGAATCCGGGGTATGTGGTCGAAGGCTAGGCGATTGTGGATAACTCGGCGCGTCGCGGCGGTATCAACGGCTGTGGCGACACATTTGCGTTCTTAAGTGCGCGCCGAAACGACAAGTGCGCGAACTTAAGAACGCAAACCGGCCCATTTGCGTTTCTAAGTGCGCACAGTCGACGTTTCGACGCGCACTTAGAAACGCAAACGATATCAGGGGTAGGGAGTATCGGAGGGGACAGCAGGGGAAGGAGGAATATCAGGGGTAGAGAGACCGGGCACAGGGCGGTGAGTAGGATAGGAGGGTATGAGCGATGCGTTGAATTTGGAGCCCGGAGCGTTGGTCGGCGGCTACACGCTGATGTCGCGGCTGGGATCCGGAGCCATGGGATCAGTCTGGCGCGTGCATGATGACGGTGGCGAGGAATACGCGATGAAGATATTGCGCGATTCGCTCGCCGATGACCGTTCGACGGCGTCCGCGCGCGATCAGATCACGGCACGTGAGCGGTTGCGCCGAGAGGCGATGGCGTTGAAGAAAGTCAATCATCCTGGCGTGTGCGGCATCGTGGACATGGAGTTGGATGATTCGCTGGCGTTCATCGTCACCGAGCTGATCGAGGGCAAAAACCTGCGTGACGACGTCGCCGCGAATGGGCCATACGTCGCCGATGACCTGGAACGACTGGCATCCAAGCTGATGGACGCAGTCAAGGCGGTTCATGCGGCGGGCATCGTGCATCGAGACATCAAGCCGACCAATGTGATGGTTTCGGCGACCGGCCCGGTTCTGGTGGATTTCGGCATCGCCATGGGCGAAGGCGAAAGCCATGTGACGCGCACCGGCCTGGTGATGGGAACGCCGGGGTTCATCGCGCCGGAGATTATCGAGGGAACCGAATCCGATGAGATCACGGACTGGTGGTCCGTGTCGTCGGTGCTGGCATTCGCGGCAACCGGAAAGCCCGTTTTCGGCACCAAGCCGATGATGGCGGTGCTGGAACGCGAGGCGTCCGGCAACGCGAACCTCACAGGTCTTCCCGCCACCACCATGACGGCGTTCCGTGCGGCGCTGAACCCGGATCGCAGCAAGCGCTGCACTCCGGAGCAACTGCTGCAGGCGATCACCGTGGACGCGTTCAACCCCGGCGCCTGGCAGCAGTACGACGATGACGCCGCGCAATCCGGTCAGACGGATGTGATGCGCCCTTTTGACCACACCGGCCTGCGCAACCCGCGTCTGTTATGGCGCCCGCATGAGACGGCCGGATCAGGTGAAAAACCGACTGCAGCCGTCACCAAGGCAGGAATGCCAAGGCAAACCGCGATGCCCAGCGTTCGGCCCGCTTTGCAGCGGATCATCGGACAATCGGCGCCCTCACCGTATGCGACGGTTCCGCCGATTCCGAGGCTCCCAAACGCCAGCCAAGCCGCTGACACTGCATCCGCCAGTCTTCGACGGCTACCATCAATCGGGACAGGAGCAGATGCCGGAACCTCGGACGGAACCGTACCGCTCCGGGGAGCACCGCTACCGGGAAATATCGCGTCTTCTCAGGCACCCGGCAACGACCGGACGGCGCCGATGTCCCGCCTCACCCCACCTATGCCGCCGACCATGCCGGTCGGCACCGAAGCGACCGAATCGTTGCGCCCACAGCCGACATCGGTTCTGCCCGCCTCCACCATGCCATTCGATTCCACGGTCAGCGTCGGACGAACCATGCCCATGCAACCGCAGCCGACGACGGCCCTACCCACGGACGATGCAGACATGACCGGAGCAACGGCCGTAATCGAGCCGTCATCATCCGCCGACACCGCGGCAACCCTGGCGATGGATGATCCAGTGTGGTCGGGGCGCCAGAAAATCCCCACCATGACCATGCCGCCGCTGAGCCCCCAGCAGATCTTCGCCGACCCTGATGAAGCCGCAACGCCGACGACCGCAATGCAACCCGGCCAGCCCGCACAGCTCCAGCCAGCCGCGCAATTCCAGCCGTCCATGCAAGCCATGACGTCCATGCAGGCCATGCCGACAGCGCAGGCCATGCCGCCCATGGCCATGAACCCGGCAGACATCAAGCGCCAGACCTATCTGCGTCAAGGCACGCCGCTGCTCGCCGCATGGGCAGCACCCATAGCCGCAATGGCCGCGAGCATGCCGTTGGCGGCAATGGTCGCAGCCACGCTGCTGTGCTGGCTGCTGCTGACGATCGGCTATTCGACAGACGCCCAGCTGCAACGCGAATACAGACGCGGCGGCACACACAGCGCCGGCGACACCGCGATGCGCATCATCACGCTGCCATGGCACGCCCTCAGGGGGTTGCCTGCGGCAATAGGGCGCGGGCTGCTCGCCGTCGCGACGCTGGCGCTGGGATCCACCCTCGCGACGCTGATCTTCAGTCTGCCGGTCGCAAACACGCAGTTCGCCATAGGCGGCATCACCATTGTGGTACCCATCATCGCCGCCTCCCCCGTGTCCCCGTCAGGTCTGGCTCTGGCCATCTGCGCGGCGATCAGCTGGATCATCGGTATGCTGGCGCCCGCGCCGACCATGCTACGACTTGGCACCGGCACCCTGCTCGGTCTCAACCGGCCCGCGGGCTCCAGCGGCACAGGCATGCTCCCCGGATTGTCCGACAACGAAACCGCTCCCGCGATATCCGCCCAACATTCCGGGCGTGAATTCGCCGTATGGATCGCATGGGCGGTGATTACGCTCTCAGCGTGCACGATGCTCGGTATCGGACAGGGCATCGACTGGTGGCCGCTGCCCTCCAACGTCGCATAACATCCCCATCCCAGCTGCATGCCCAGCGACGGCAATGCCCGGTTTGTAGCCATTGTCACGTTCCATCATGCGGCAAACGGCGCAACCCGCCGCCGGAAAAGCGAACCCTTCTACTACTATGGGCAACAAACCGGCAGGAAAGGGATAACTGTGGCACAAAAGAATCAGAACGCGAAGCGCAACACCAGGGCAAACCGTCGCGCCGCCGAAGAGAAGGCGGCGCAGGAGAAGGCGGCGCAAGCGGCCAAGGAGCGCAAGCAGCAGACCATCATCGGCGCGGTGGTCGTCGCCATCATCGTCGTGCTGGTGGCAATCGCCGGCTTCGCCATCTATGGAGCCATTCACAAGAACGACGTGGCGAAGAGCACCACCGAGGAGCAGGCATACCAGCAGCTGCAAAAGGTCGAGACCAAGCCATCGGCGGCCGACGACAAGGGCGGCATCCTCATCTCCAGCGAAGGCTACGGCAAGAAGGTGTCCGGCGCCCCCACCGTCGCCGTGTACATGGATCCGCTGTGCCCCGGCTGCGGCGAGTTCAACCGCCAGACCGATCCCACGCTGATCTCGCTGGTGGACGCGGGCCAGATCAACCTGGAAATCCACCCGATGTCGTTCATGGACGAATACTCGACCGACGAATATTCCAGCCGCGCCACCGGCGCCATCCTGTACATCGCCAGCAATGACGACAACCCCGATCACCTGCTCAAGTTCATCTCGAACATCTACGCCGAGGACTTCCAGCCCGGTGAGGCCAGCGAATACAAGTCGGTCAAGAACAAGGCGCTCAAGCAGCAGGCGATTGACGCCGGCGTACCGCAGTCCGTGGCCGACAAGGCGTTCAACGGCGAATACAGGAAATGGATGGATGCCATCAACCTGTACACGCCGAAGCGCCCCGAACTGTGGCAGGTGTCCGGTTCGAACAAGGGCGTCATGAGCACGCCGACCATCACCATCAACGGCAATTACTGGGATCGCAACCAGCTGTCACTCGCCGGCATGAACAACAAGACCGGCATCATCGCGTCGCTGGGCCTGAAGGAAAACGAAGTCGGCCAGAAGGGCACGATGCCGTCGATCGGCGAATCGGGCAAGCCGATCTCGCTGACGACCGGCGAATGACGAATGACCCGTCATGCCCCGCAAATGAACGATGACACCCACGTAGACCCGTGTCGCTCTGTGATCTTCGACCCCGGCCGGAGGAACCGCAACACGGGTTTGCGACATTCTGAATTGACCAGCGCGGTGAAACTGGTAAGCTGGTCAATCGTTCGATGACACCTGTCCGCATTGTGCGAATGGGGTCCGCCTCCTTAGCTCAGATGGCCAGAGCGGCCGCCTTGTAAGCGGCAGGTCGTCGGTTCGATCCCGACAGGAGGCTCGCGGCACAGCATACCGCGTGTCATGTGCGATGCACGGTCGACATGTAGTAAGCTATGTTTACATATAGTCTTACCTTGTGTAAGTGCCAGAAGCCTTCCCCCAACTTATGGCTTCTGGAAGGCAGAGCGTCCCCCAATTAGCTCTGCCCACAGGGGGGCGGGACAATCCCCTTCTCTCCCGCCCCCTTCTTCTTTATTTTGATATATGACCACCCCGGTAGCCCCGCGACAGCCCTTCGGGCAGGGCAAAAAGTACCAAATGTGGGAGTATGGGTGACGGTCGTGCGATGCCCAGCGAAGCATCATCGTGATTGGTTACAATGCTAGCCGTAGCTCATGGAAGGATGACATATGGCCAGGCGGTGGACACCACGACGTTTTGTTCGATTGCGTCGCATTCGGGTGGCGATCTGCGCCGTCGCCGTGGCTCTTGCCTCAACGGTCGCATTCGGCGTCGCCGCACGCAAGACCATCGCACTCAGCATCAACGGCGACACCCAGACCGTCACCACGTATGCCATGAGCGTGACGCGCCTGCTTGAAGAGCGGGGCGTCGACGTCAGATCCCATGATCTGGTGCAATCCACCAGCGGCGACATCCTCAGCAATCATGACGTGGTCACGGTCCGCAGCGCATATCAGACGACCATCAGTATCGACGGACAGCGCGTACCATTCTGGACCGTGGCGACCAGCGCCTCCCAGCTGCTCGGGTTTTTCCAGCAGAACGAGAACGAGGCCGCGAAAGTCACCGTGGACATCGACAACATCTACAGCCAGCTCACCGGCGGCATCGCCATCAACGAGTCCGGCCCGGTGACGGTCATCGCCGACGGCAAAACGTCGGTCGCGCCGGATGGCAAGCTTCCCGCCGCGTCGATTCTCGATTCCAAAGGCATCAGCCTCAACAAGGAAGACCGCGTCAGTGTCGAGAAGTACGGAGACAAGACCGTGCTGCGCGTTCAGCGCGTCACCCACGGGCAGGAGACGACGACCGTCGCCATTCCCCATGGTTCGCAGACGATTGTTGATAAGTCGTTGAAGCCAGGAACATCCGTGGTCCGCCAACAGGGGGAAGACGGCGAGAAGAAGCAGGTCTATAACGTCACGTATGTCGATGGCATCGCAGAGACGCGAACGCTGATTTCGGAGACGACCACCAAAATCTCCCTCGACACCATCGTCGCCGTAGGCCCGGAGAAGGCCGCCGAACCTTCCGACACCAGCAAGGGACAAGCCGATAAAGGCAGCGACAACGCCGGCAAGTCGGACAACAAGTCGGACAACAAGTCGAATACCGGCAAGTCGGATGACAACTCCTCGAATGGCAGCACGTCCGGCGCAAACAAGTCGGATGATACGTCGAACAATGACAAAAACAACGACAAGAACAACGGGAATTCGGGCAACAACGGCAATTCCGGGAACTCAGGGAACTCAGGGAACTCAGGGAACTCAGGCAATGGCGGCAACTCCGGAAACTCCGGAAACTCGGGAAACTCCGGCGGCAACGGCGGCAACGGCGGCAACGACAACTCCGGCAACTCCGGCAGCAGCTCGCAGGGACGCCTATGGCACCCGACCGCCGCGCAGGCCAAAGCCTACGCATCCGGCGCGGCCGCACAGCGCGGCTGGACCAGCTACGACTGGACATGCCTCGACAAGCTGTGGACCCGCGAATCCAGATGGCTGTGGTACGCCGAGAACGCGAAGACCGGCGCCTACGGAATCCCGCAGTCGCTGCCTGCGAGCAAAATGGCCGAGTTCGGCGCAAATTACCGTGACGACGGCGCTGTGCAGATCGACTGGGGGCTGGCGTATATCGCCCAACGGTACGGCAGCCCGTCCAAGGCATGGGAACACTCCGAGCAAATCGGCTGGTACTGATAGCGAGCGTTATGACTGACATGAATCCATCCCCTGCACCTTCCGGAGCATCCGCAGCCGCCGAGAAACCTGCAGCCGCCGGGCGACTGCTCGGCGCGGCCGACATCCGTCACATAGCAGCCGAAGCCGGCATCAGCCCGACCAAGAAATTTGGCCAGAACTTCGTCATCGATCCCGGAACAGTGCGCCGCATCGTGCGCGAGGCCGCGGTCACCGCCGATACGCGGGTGCTGGAAGTCGGCCCTGGATTGGGGTCGCTGACACTGGCCATCCTGGAAACCGGCGCCACGATGACCGCGGTCGAGATCGCCCCGCCGGTCGCGCAACGGCTGCCGCATACCATCGACACATACATGCCGGACGCGAGGAACCGCCTCACGGTCATCAACAAGGACGCGCTGGCCCTCACGTCGGCGGACCTCCCCCAGTTCAGCGGCGACGAACCGTTCACCCTGGTGGCGAACCTTCCGTACAATGTGGCCACGCCGATCATCCTGACGCTGCTGGAACGCTTCGACATGCTGACGTCCTTCGTGGTGATGGTGCAGAAAGAAGTCGCGGACCGTCTGACCGCCGCTCCCGGCTCGAAGATTTACGGCGCGCCCAGCGTGAAGCTGGCGTGGTACGGCTCGGCGGAACGCGTGGGCAACATCGGGCGTCACGTATTCTGGCCAGCGCCGAACGTGGATTCGGCCCTGGTCGGGTTCACCCGTGTCCAGTCGCATGCGGGCCCGCGCGACCCCCAGTTGCGCCAGCCGACGTTCCAGTTGGTCGACGCGGCCTTCAGCCAGCGTCGCAAAACGCTGCATGCCGCACTCAAGCGCATGGTGCCCGATGAAGTGTTCCACACGGCGGGCATCGACCCGACACGCCGCGGCGAGACGCTGACCATCGACGAATTCGCCGCTCTGGCGACGGCGCTGAGGCAATCGCAGCATGAACAGGGGCAGGCATCATCATGAGCGCCACAGCAATGGACAATGTACGGTCAGCAACACCGAGTCAGGTGCGGCGTTCGCCAAGCGTCCCCGCGCATTGGCCCATCCGCCGTCATGTCGCAGCCGCGGAAACGACACCGGCCGGGCCGCTGCACTCGGTGGAGGTCACGGTTCCCGCGAAAACCAATCTGACGTTGCACGTAGGGCCCGCCCATGAGGAATGGGGCGGACGGCACGCGCTGGACACGATATATTGCGCCATCGGCGTCAACGACGTGGTGACGGCGATCGCCAAGACCCCCGGCAGCGGGTTCTCGCTCGAACTGAGCGGCGAGCATCTGGGTGATCTGGCATCGAGCGGCAGCGACATGCGCCGCAACCATGCGGTGCTTGCGTTGTTCGCGATCGCCAGGGCCGCGGGGCGGGAGCCGGACGTGGCGCTGCATGTGGACAAGCACATTCCCGTCGGCGCCGGATTGGGCGGCGGATCCGCTGACGCGGCGGCGACATTGCTCGCCGTAAACACCCTGTGGGGACTGCACTGGCCGATTGAGCGGCTGCGTGACATCGCCGCCACGCTCGGCGCCGACATGCCCTTCTGCCTGGAGGGCGGATATGCGCATGGTACCGGTTTCGGCGAGCGGATCATCCCGCTGGAGGATGATTCATCGTGCGTTCAGACGCTGCGAGACCGCGGATTCGCCGGCCAGTTGCTGGTGGGAGCGTACCGTGCGCAACTGAGCACGCCGAATGTCTACTCGACCTTCGACAAGATGGGCGCGGGAGACGGCGACGACAACCATCTGCAGCGCGCCGCGGTCGCCTTGCACCCCCGCAGCGGCGAAGCCATCGAAGCCGCCCTGGACGCCGGGGCATCCCGGTCATTCGTTTCCGGCTCCGGCCCATCGGTCATCGCGTTCGTACCGGACGATGCCGTCGCCCGCCGCGTTCGCACCGCATGGGAGCAATCCACCACGGTGGATCGCATCATCGCTGCGCAGGCGCCGGTGAGACCGGTCATAACCATCCTGCCATCCCTGTCTTATCGCGTCAGACAGTGACGCTAATCTGTGTACCAGTCTCGTAAGAAAAGGACGGACCCATGACTCAGCCTTATGACGAACGCGCGGAACGCAAGCGTTACATTCGCCGCCGCCAGCAGACCGTATTCTCCTGTGTCGGCGCGGTGCTTGCCGTCGCCCTGGTCGTGTCAGCGCTGTTCTATTTCCATGTCGGGGGTCTGGGCATAACGGCCACGTCCGAAGTCAAGCCGAATTACGGCGTGCGCGTGCCCTGCTCGACCAAGGACGGCAACGGCAAGAACCAGACATATTCCAACTATGCGAACGTCAAGGTGCGCGTGCTGAACGGCACCAAATTCGTCGGCTTCGCGAAGGCCGTCAGCACCGCGCTGTCGAACCGCCAGTTCAAGGTCACCGGCTGGGACAATTACAAGGGCAAGAAGGTCGAGCGCACCACAATCTATTTCGGCAAGAACGCCATCAACGAGGCGTACACGCTGAACACGAACTTCACGGACGCGGTGATGGTGATGGATGACCGCGACGACAAGCTGATTGACGTGGTGCTCGGCGCCTCGTTCAACGATCTGGCCAACAAGGACAGTCTGCCGAGCGGCGACACCGCCATCGAAAACTTCGAGGGATGCGTGCCCGTCCAGTCAATGGGCACCTTGCCCAAGGCCCTCGATCATGAAAAGGTGAAATGACGGCCAGCATCGTCATGACGGCCCGAAACCCCCGATATTCGGCGGCTGCCTGCCTTACGCGGACAGCCGCCGAACCGTTTCTTGGGCACGTTTACAGCGACGCGTGCCACCGCTTGAGCTCGGCCACCGCGGTGTCATGGTCGACCGGACCGTTATCGAGCCGGTATTCCAGCATGTGCTTGTATGCGCGGCCGACCTCCGGGCCGGGAGCGATGCCGAGGATGGTCATGATCTCATTGCCGTCGATATCCGGCCGGATGGCGTCGAAGTCCTCTTTCTCCTTGAGATCGCGCACGCGCTGCTCCATCTCGTCCATGGCGGACGAGAACACCATCGCCTTGCGACGGTTCTGAGTGGTCGCGTCGGCGCGGGTCAGCCGGTTCAGCCGCTCATACAGCGGACCGGCGTCCTTGACGTAGCGTCGCACGGCGGAATCGGTCCACGGTTCTTCGACATACCCGTGGAACCGCAGATGCAGGTTCACTAACTCGCTGACATCCTCGACGAGATGATGGTCGAACCGCAGCGCCTTGAGCCGTTTGCGCGTCATTTTCGCGCCGACCGCATCGTGATGATGGAAACTGACCTTGCCGCCGGGCTCGAACCGGCGTGTTTTCGGCTTGCCGATGTCATGGGTCAGCGCGGCCAGGCGAAGCGTCAGGTCGGGAGCGGGCACGGGGCCTTCCGGCCCGGTCTCCAGCGCTATGGCGCGATCGAGCACAATCATCGTGTGCTCGAACACGTCCTTGTGGCGGTGGTACTCGTCGATTTCCAGCTGCAGGGCGGGAATTTCCGGGAATACGATATCGGCGAGACCTGATTCGACCAGCGCTTCGACACCCGCCCTCGGACGATCGGACAGCAGCAGCTTCGTGAGCTCGTCACGCACCCGTTCAGCGGATACGATGTCGATGCGATCGGTCATGTCGCTGATGGCGGCAGCCGTGTCGGGAGCGATGCTGAACCCGAGCTGTGCGACGAAACGCACGGCACGCATCATGCGCAGCGGGTCGTCGTCGAAGGACTGATACGGATCCACCGGCGTGCGCAATACGCCTTTAGCCAAATCGCTGGCGCCGCCGAACGGGTCCACGAACTCCAGCTGCGGCACGCGCAGCGCCATGGCGTTCACGGTGAAATCACGGCGGGACAGATCGCCTTCGAGCGAATCGCCGTAGCTGACTTCGGGCTTGCGGGATTCGGGATCATACGTGTCGGACCGGTACGTAGTGATCTCCACCTTGACTTCGGTGCCGTCCTCGCGCCGGCGCATCGCACCCAAAGTGCCGAATTTGCGGCCCATATCCCAGAAACCGTCACGTCCCCAATGACGCAGGATCGGCTCGAACTCGTCGGGATGGGCCGACGTGCAGAGATCGAGGTCGTGGGAACGCCGGTGCAGCAACAGGTCACGCACGGGGCCGCCCACCAACGCCAGCTCGTACCCGCGAGCCGCGAACAGGTGTCCAAGTTCAATGGCTTCCGGCCAAACTTCGAAATTCACACGAGGCCTTTCCATAAAGTATTACCGCTTTTATGCGTATTCAAGCATACCGTTACCCCACCTGCACACGGTATTGAGTAAGGTGGAAGTCATGATTACGCCCGCAGACCTCGCGCGCATGCTTGCGCATGCTGCGGGCGACCATACCCAAAATCCGCTCGAACCCGATACGTTGCTCTATACGTCCGAGGCTCCGCGCACGCCGAAAACCGTTGTCAAGCCACCGGAACCACGCTTTCCCACGCCTGCGATGATGCCGCAGCGACGGGCGGGCGACGGGCCGACCACATTCGCGTCGCTGGACGCTCAGGAGCTCCCGGTGGTGCGCGAGTACTCGGCCGGCGGCCTGGTGTTCGACGAGCGCGGCCGTGTGGCCATCATCGCGCGACACTCCCGCAACGGCCATCTCGAATGGTGCCTTCCCAAGGGCCATATCGAAAAGGGCGAGACGCCGCAGCAGACCGCCGTGCGCGAGGTGCACGAGGAGACCGGCATTCTGGGTGAGGTGGTCGAGTCCATTGCCACCATCGACTATTGGTTCACCGGTACCAGCCAGCGCGTGCATAAGCTCGTGCATCATTTCGCGCTGCGCCAGATCGGCGGCGATCTGACGGTGGAGGGCGATCCGGATCATGAAGCCGAAGACGCCATCTGGGTGGATTTCGATGATTTGGATGACGTGCTCAGCTATCCTAATGAACGCAAGATCGCTTGGCTCTACGCAAGGAAAATGAAGCAGGGATGATCGCGAACAGCCCCGAGCACGGCCAGGCCGTGCCATCGTTATCTCACCGAACGACACGCCTGTGGCGCTTCTTTACCATCATGTTGCTGACATGCGCGATGCTGTTCGCAGGCCGCATGGTACCGGCCGGCCCGACACATATGGCGATGGCGGATGACGAGACGGACACGGCCACGCAGACGACCGCCTTGTCGATCACCGAATCGACGCCCGTGGTCACCGACACATCCGGCTACCACATCACCATCAGCATCTCCAATCCCACGTATGCCGCGACGTCACCGGGCCTGGTGACCGTGGCCTACAACCCGTCATATACGTTCGTATCGCGCACTGACATCCAGCATTGGGCGACCGGGGACGTATCGATTCCGGTGCGCACCGTTCTCGGCACGGCCACGGTGCCGTCCATCGCGGCGAACAAGAAGGTTTCCGTGAAGATCGACGCGGCGGCCGACAGCGATGCGTTGAAGGCGTTGCAGATGTGGGGGCCGAAACCGCTGCTGGTCACCTATCAGGCGACCCAGGCGACCGACTCTCAATCCACGGACTCCTCTGACGGGTCATCCGGGTCGGACCGTACCGTCGATCCGAACGCCAAGCCGATTCGCCTGCACAGCTTCCTGACCAGATCATCCCAGGGATTGCGCAACGCACAGACCCCGCCGATGGCCATCACCATGGTCATGCCGTTGATGAACACCGACCAGCAGGCCGACAAGAACGCCATCGACCAGCTGGTGGTGCATGACAACGGCGATGGATCCGACACAAAATCTACACAATCAGGTGGCGGCGGCACGGATGGCAGCACAGACGACGACTCCGAAAACACCGCGGCGACGCAATCATCAGTGCTCACCCCGCACAACAATGATGCACTCGCCGCCAAACTCTCCCTCATCGGCAAGCACAGCGATCTGCAGACCATAGCCGATCCGACGGCATTGGCTTCCGACACCGAACAACGCATCGATGCCGTCATGCAGCCGGCCGGATTCGACATCACCGCCTATGCCGCGATCAACAACGTCCGGTCGTACGAACAGGCCGGCGTCGGCACCGGCGCATGGAACGCACGATCCGCACTGGCCGCGGCACCGGCATCATCCGATTCCCTGCCCATCGCCTGGCAAGGCAGGGGCGACTGGACCCAGCAGGCGCTCTCCACGGCCAGGAAGCAGGGATACCAGTACGTCATCGCCGGTCACGACTTCGACTCCAACACCAAGGCCACCGTGCACACAGGCACATACACAATCCCCACCTCGGCCGGCGACATCACGGTGCTGAGCGAGCAGAAGGAACTCGGCGACCTCGCCAAAGGCAAGCCCACCAGCAGTGATGCGGACGGCGAGACCAGTAACGCGGGACGCATCGCGCGGTTCGTCGCGCAGAGCGCCTTCTATCAGATGGAGCAGCCGTATGCGGCGATGAACCGCAACCTGCTGGTCTGCTTCGGCACTAATATGTCGGCGGCGTTCATCGACACGCTGATGACCGCGGTCGAACAGTCCTCATGGCTGCAACTCACCGACCTGAACGATCTCATTGATGCCGACGCCTATCGGACCGGCGACGAGGCGCTGCAAATCGTCCCCCAAGACAGTCATTTAAGCGAGCGGAACACCCGATCGGTCACGTCCGCGCTGGAATCGTTGGCCGAAAGCCGCAACGACATCAACCGCTTCGCCACGTCGGTCCTCACCGACCATGAGGCATCCGCGGCCTGGATCCGCAAGATCAAGGCCGCACAGAGCACGCTGGCACTGCATGCGCTCTCGTCCGCGCCGCGCAACATCGACAGTCTGGTCGACGGCGCCAAACGGCTCGGCGGAGGCATGTTCGGCGGTGTATCCATCACGCCGACCGACTCCATCACCGTCGTCAGCGAAACGGCCAAAATGCCCGTCACCGTCAGGAACAACCATCCGTATCCGGTACGGGTGAAGGTCTCATCCCTCACCGATTCCATGGAAATCGTCACATCGCGGTTCACTGAGGTCACCATACCGGCGAACAGCGAGGCGCAGGTCACGTTCGTCATCCGCGTCGCCACTTCCAGCCACGCCACAGCCCACATCACATTGCTGGACCGCAACGGCGACACGTTCGGTTCCGCACAGAACACCGACATCACCAGCGTGCTGCGCATCAGCGACATGACCGGATTCATCATCATCGGCTTCTCGCTGCTGCTCGGCCTGGTCGGCCTCTGGCGCCAATTCCATCGAAAGAAGGACCCCGACGAATGAGCACCACGGTAGGACGCAATTCGCTGATCATGGCGTGCGGCACGGCCGCGTCACGTGTGACCGGCCAGATCCGCACCATCTTCCTCGTCGGCGCGCTCGGTACCACCGGTATCGCAGCCAACGCGTATCAGGCCGGCGCGCAGATACCGCAGGTGATCTTCAACCTGCTGTCCACCGGCGTGTTCAACGCGGTGCTCGTGCCGCAGATCGTGCGCACGCTCAAGCAGAAGGACGCGGATGAGCGACTCAGCAAGCTCATCACCTTGTCCATCGCGCTGCTGCTGGCCATCACACTGCTGATGGCGTCCGGCACGCCGATGCTGACGATGCTGTACCTCGACTCCAGCTGGACGCCCGCGCAAAGGGCGCTGGCGAACGCCTTCACGCTGTGGTGTATGCCCCAGATCCTGTTTTACGGCCTGTATACCGTATTGGGGCAGATCCTCGCCGCAAAGGGGCGTTTCGCGACGTATGCGTGGAGCTCCGTGGGCGCCAACGTCATCAGCTGCATCGGTTTCGGCGCGTTCATCATGCTGTTCGGCAACGCGGGACGGCAGCCGATGTCGTTCTGGACATCCGGCAAGATAGCCCTGACCGCGGGCGCCTGGACGGCCGGCGTGGCGTTCCAGGCCCTGGTGCTGTTCATTCCTTTGCTGCGTTGCGGCATCCACTACCGGCCTCGCTGGGGACTGCATGGGTTGGGGTTGCGTTCCATGGGCCAGGTGGCGGTGTGGAGCATCGCCATGGTGCTGCTCAACCAGCTGATGGGCATCGTCAATTCGCGTGTCAATACCGGCGCCCCGACCGCCGGCGGCGATTTGTACGGCATCGCGGGCAACGCGAGCTATCAGTACGCGTACACGATATACGTTCTTCCCTATTCGATCATCGCTGTGTCCATCACGACCGCGGTGTTCCCGCGCATGTCCCGCGCGATCAGCGAGCATCGTATCGGGGATGCCCGCGCCGACCTCAGCTCATCCCTGCGATCCACCGGTCTTGCGATGTTCTTCTTCACCGCGGTCATGATTGCCATGCCGGTGCCGCTGGTGAAGGCGCTGATTCCGTCCACGAATGTGCATGGGGCGATTCTGATATCCGGGCCTCTGATCGGCCTGCTGGTGGGATTGGTGCCCACCAGTGCGTTCCTGCTGGTGCAGCGCGCCTTCTACGCGTATGAGGACGGCCGCAGCCCGTTCCTGTTCGCGGCGGCCGACAACGCCGTGCAGTTGCTGCTTCTGCTGACCTCGCTGCGTTTCGCGCCGCCGAAATATTGGACGCTCATGGTGGCTCTGTCGCTGAGCCTGTCATATATCATCACGTTCCCATGGGTGTTCTGGCTGTTGCGCAGACGATTCGGTGGGCGGATCGACGGCAAGCGCATCTTCATCATGCATGTCAAGGCCCTGATTGCCGGTGCGGCGGCATGCGCGTGCGGACTATTCCTCAACCCGCTGGTCACGCGTTTGGTCGGCGCGAAGGTTTCCAGCGTCAACGGGCATATGAGCTGGTGGCAATCCATCGTCATATGCGCGATTCTGGCGATTGTGGTGACGGCCGTGTATGCCGGGCTGCTATGGCTGATGCGCGTGGAGGAGTTCTCCAGCCTGATCGTCACCATGAAGGCACGGCTGTTGCGTAGGACTTCCACTGCGACATCGGTATCGACACCGGCTGAGTCGGAGACCGAGGAAGCTCAGGCACAAAACGCGGAGGTCGAAGAGTGTACCACGGCAATTGCAGCGAATGATAATCATTACGATAATCATTCGCTGGGTGACGATGGAACCTCGGAGAATGACGGTTCTGCGGAATGGGCCGCTGAAACTGTGACCGATCTCGAACGGCCGGTTCAGAACCAGCCGGTTCAGGACCAACCCAGGGGGATTCCATCCGACAACCTTCCGCCCAGCTTCGCGCCGACGGTCAACCGTAAGGGCCAACGCCCGTCCATCAAGTCCGTCGTACTGCCGAACGTCGCGGCAAACGCAGCCGGTGCCGCAGCAAGTGCAGCGGCAGGTATCGCGGCCGGCAACAACGCCCAGCCGCGAATTCCCAGCATACTGCCAACGCCGCATCATTCCACTCGTCAAGCCGCGTCCGTCGCGGCTGCACAGCCGACCATCCCCACGGCTAGAATGTCAGCATCACCACTATCTCAGCGCATGACAGCAGAGCACGGAGAAACAACTATTATGAAGCCTCAATTGGGAGATACCGTCATCGGTCGCTACACTCTCGTTTCTTCGCTGCGCGAAAGTGACGGATTGAGCGCATGGATAGCCAATGACCGCATGCTGGCGCAGTCCTGCCAGCTGTTCATCATCACCGACACATCCGTTCTGCCGCAGATCAACGAGGCGGCTTCCACGCTCGCGCTGGCCAACAGCCGATACTGCACGCCGGTGCTGCAGCTGCAGCACGTCGGCGATGCCGCGGTGGTGATCACCGAGCCGGACTCCGGTCTGGCGCTGGCGGAATACATGAAGCGTTCGTCTTCCTCGTTCCTCAGCTACGACGCGATTCGATCGATCGTGGGACAATGCACCCAGGCGGTTCAGGAGCTGTTGGACACGGGGCTGACCCATACCGCGCTGAGCACCGATACCATTCGCGTGAGCGTCAATGGCGTGCAGTTCGCCGACACTCCCGTCGCCGCCGCATTGGTCGATATCTGCAGCGGCATCGACGGCGATGTGATGTCGTATGAGCAGATGGCGACGCGACAGCTGGCCGCACTGCTGTACGCGCTGCTGACCAAGACGCCTTCAGGCGCGAACACGACGTTCGACCTGAATATGCTGCCCGCCGACGTTCCCACGGAATTCCGCGTGATCTGCAAGCGTGGACTGGCCCTGCACACCGAAGATGAGGAAATCATCGTGCCGATGGCAACGCTGGCCGAGCTGAGCGCGCTGCTGGGCGCGTGGGAGCCATTCGGCAACCTGTCGGATCGTGACATCATATTGCCGTCGGTCAGTGGCAGCGCCTCGATCAGCATGGTGGCGTTGCGTGACACGAGCGATGACAAGATCGTGGAACTGCCGGATGGGCTGGTTACCTCGACGAAGCTGCCGGAATTGTCGATTTCCGAGGCGGGACTGGCAGCCGGCGCCGAGGCCAGGTTCGTCAACGAGCAGCGTCTCGCACAGCAGGCGTTCCTGGCTCAGCTGCCCGGAGATCCACCCTCGGCCGATCAGCCGGTCATCCCCGAAGCGGAATTGTTCGAACCGGATACCGCCGAGCCGTCGAAGACCCTGGCCTCCCTGCAATCGAAGGTCGGTCAGCTTATGGGCTCCTTGCGCAAGGACGGGGAGCCGGAGTCGCCAGTGACGACATCCACTGCGGAAGAGACCGCGATTGAGCAGCCGATGCCGGTGTATGCACCGCTGCCGGCATCGTTCCCGCCCGCCGCCAAGCCGCGTAGGTCCGCTACTGGCGCGACGCAGGCACAGGCACAGTCCGGCAACGGCGTGAACGTACCGGCAAACGCTGCTGGTATGTCTGGTGTTGCGGGCAGTACCGGCAAACCCCGGACGACCGGTGCAACCGGCGAGATACAGAGCATCGTGGCCAGTATGCCGAATGTTCCGCTGCCGGAAGAGGACGACAATGAGCGCACCCGCGCCGGCAGCATCCCGCCGTTGCCGCAGTCCGGTGAGGCGCAGGTGTCTGAAGGCGAGCAAACCGTGGCTGGAAGCCATCCCACGACCCGTGCGGCTCAGCCCATTGCCACGAACGCCATGCTGCAGCCGCGCGCGCATATGTCGGAATCATTGGCCGCTCTTGCCGCCAGATCCGCCAAGGCCGCGGCGTCGGGCGACGCCGTAATGCCCCCGTCATTCGCAGTGTCGGCATCGGCGCCCGGAGCCAATGGAGCAGCCATCCCCGGATCATCGAAGTCGCGTACGCGGATGACGGCACCAATCAGCCGCGATGCCCTGCGGAACATGTCTGGCGGCCGTCCTGCGGCGGCTCCGGGTGCGAATGTGCCGGGTGTGCAGACACCGGCGCAGCGTGCCCAATCCGACGCCTTTGACCCCACGGTCACCGTTCCGCTGCTAGGCACTGATGGTACTTCGGTAGATCAGCTGCCGCCTATGGCCCAGATCATGCCGCCGAGCTTCGCGCCCCAGCAGGTGCACGATGTCAACGCGGCGAATGTCGGACGCAATATCGAGGAGGACCTGCCTGACCAGCCACTCTGGGGGCAGCTCAAGATCAAGGTCATCGCCATCGTCGTCGCGCTGATTCTGCTGGTGGTGGGATTGGTCGCCGCATGGTTCATCCTGAACGGAGACAACCACGGTGGCGGATCCGACAATCAGGATTGGCCGGACAAGACCGACATCGATAACGTCCCGTTCGGCAACTCGACCACACAGAACTCCACGTCAAAGAACTCTGCGGCACAATCCAACATCGTGTACATCCGCGTTCTGTAGGCGACGCAGAAGTTCTCATAGGCACCCCCTTCTACTCACGGGTAGGAGGGGGTGTTTCATCGTACGCGGTGACTTATGCTGTGGACTTATGCTGTGGGCCTGTATCGTGCTCGTATTAGCTCCTCTGGTTTCCAGAACGCGGCATGCCTGTTTCGGCAATCTGAAAGCGACTAATCGGCATTCGAGGCGAATCCATGTCGTTGTTCACCCACCGCTGGACGAGGTCAGGTCAACTCGCTATCGTAAGGGACATGACTGAACTTTCAACCATCATCATCGGTTCCGGCCCTGCCGGATATACGGCCGCAATCTACCTCGCACGCGCCGGGTATCGCCCGACCATTCTTGCGGGTGAGCTCACGCCGGGCGGCCAGCTGGTCAACACCACCACCGTGGAGAATTACCCCGGTTTCCCTGACGGCATTCTCGGACCGGAACTGATGGATCGTATGCGCGATCAGGCGGAGTCTTTCGGCGCATCCATCGAATATCTCGATGTGACGAGCGTCGATTTCAGCTCCTCCCCCAAGACCGTCACGTGCAGCGACGGAAGCCAATATCACGCCGATGCCGTCATCATCACCACCGGCTCGCAGTACCGCAAGCTCGGCATTCCCGGCGAGACCGAGTATTCCGGTCACGGCGTATCGTATTGCGCCACCTGCGATGGTTTCTTCTTCAAGGACAAGCCCATCGTCGTGGTGGGCGGAGGAGACAGCGCGCTCGAAGAGGCACTGTTCCTGACTCGTTTCGGCTCTTCGGTGACCGTGTTGCACCGCCGCGACCAGTTCCGCGCCTCCAAGATCATGGTCGAGCGCGTGCTGAACAATCCCAAGATCACCGTGAAAATGAATACGGTGGCGACAGCCATTCGCGGGCAAAAAAACGCCGCCGGCGCGCAGACAGGCGCTGATGCGGCACCCGCAGCGGCACCCGCAGCGCAGAACACCGGAAATCTTCTCTCGTTGAAGACGACTCCGATGCTGAATGTCTCCGGATCGGCATTGAATGCTCCCTCTTCGACCGGCATTTCCCTGTCGGCAAAGGCTGAAACCGCAGATGATTCCGCCGGCTTTGTGGACATTCGCGACACCGTGACAGGCGAGACGGGCACGTTGCCCGCCGAGGGCATCTTCGTGGCGATCGGCCATGAACCGGCCACGCGTTTTGCGAAGGGTTCCGTAGATATGGATGACGACGGGTACATTCTGGTCTCCGGTGCCGGAACGCATACTTCCGTGCCTGGAGTGTTCGCCGCCGGTGACTGCGTTGACCGGGTGTACCGTCAGGCCATCAGTGCCGCAGGCATGGGATGCCGCGCCGCGCTGGACGCACAATCCTACCTGGCTTCACTGCACTGATCCAACAGCACAGCTCGACCTGTCGGCGAAATCAAACATTATCACAGACGATGATATTGCTTCACCGGCGGGTTGAGCTACACAGATATTGCTTGCACTGTCAGTAGTCACAAACGAAACGACAAACTGACCGAAATAGCGCTGCGGACGCTTACCAGTGCCGGAGAATCGCATCAGAACGACAATCCGCTCAAATCTAGCGCATTGTACTGGACCGATTTCAACTCATATTGCTCAACAGAGTTTTCGGCAATGAATTTTCAGGTGCATGCAATAGGACAGTCATACGGGCGGTTCATTGCATTAGTCCTCTGACTGCAAATGCCACGACAGTTGCTTTATACGCGTTCTGCCGGAGAGGCAATGAATACCTCTCCGGCAGACCAGATAATACGGCTCATGAACGGCATGACCGTTTCCCGTTGTGTGATGATGGCGGCTCACACCGTTGTGTGGCTCGCAACCTCACACCCATTTTGCCGCCGCGCCCTCGGCTGCCGTGGGAATCAGCATGCTGAGGATGCGTTCCATATCCTCAGGGGAGGAAAACACGATTTCGATTCGACCGTGCTTTTGCGTACCCTTGATGGACACTTTGGTGTCAAAATGATTTTCAAGGTTGTTGACAATCGGAGAACCGGCCCAAGGATTGTTCTTCGTCGGCCTTACCTTCTTGGGCATGTTGCTTTCTGCGTTCTTCAGCGCCACGATTTCCTCGGTGCTGCGAACCGAAAGCCCCTCCCCTATGATTCGAGTGGCCAGCTTGTCGATTTCACTTTCGTCATTCAAACCAAGAAGAGCTCGCGCATGCCCTGCGGACAGTACGCCTGCGGCAACTTTCTTCTGCACGGACGCAGGAAGATTCAGCAGACGCAATGTGTTCGCGATTTGCGGGCGCGATTTCGAGATTGACTTGGATAGTTCAGCCTGAGTCAGGCCGAAGTCATCAATCATCTGCTGATATGCCGCCGCCTCTTCCAGAGGATTCAGTGCGACGCGATGAAGGTTCTCCAGCAGTGCATCACGCAGCATCTCGTCATCTGATGTGGTTTTGACAATCGCCGGAATCGTCTTCAGTTGTGCAAGTTGTGATGCACGCCAGCGACGCTCGCCCATAATGAGCTCGTATTTCTGCGATGTTTCACGTGAAACATCACTCTTGCTGGACTCCCCAGCCTGACGCTTGCGAACCACGATCGGCTGCAATACGCCGACTTCCTTGATGGACGCGGCCAACTCATTCAGCTCTTCCTCATCAAAGACGCTGCGCGGCTGCTGCGCATTCGGAACGATGGAGCTGACAGGAATATCCAGCAGATAGCCACCCTCGACAGGCTCCAATTCTGGAGTTTCCTTATTATCCTTTTCCTTGCCGGATGCCTTTGTGCTCTCGGAACGCTGAGCCGGCTGCGTTTTCTTGGAATCGCTCGTCCCCTGTGCTGTTGCTCCGAAAAACATGTCACTGGGGTGTGCCATATCACTGATACCGGGCATGGCAACGCGCTTGCCGCTCTTGGGCTTCTCCACCGTTGTGGACTTGCGTGCGGCAGGAATGGAATCCTTCATGGCCGGAATGGTCTTACGCTTGATTTCGCCAAGACGAACCGGAGCGGTAGACTCACTATGTTGTTCAGTACCGCTCTTATGAGATTCGACCTTCTCTGGTGCAGCCGCAGCCTTCTCTTGAGGGGCTTTCTTGTTGGCTGTCGTCTCCTCGGATTCAAGATCAACACCCAATTGCTGCTGTTCCGCATGAGCTGTTTTCGACTCACCGGGAAGTGCGGGGAACAGCGCACCCAATCCTTTACCCAAACGTGATTTTGAGGTCATGGGTTACTCTCCCCTCTTCGCGTCAATTGCAGCCAGCACCGAAGACGATCGACGGGCGATTTCCAAGGCCGCTTCGCCATAGGCACTCGCTCCCATTCCACGCGGGTCATAGCTGATGACTGTCTTTCCGAAACTTGGAGCCTCGGATATTTTTACCGTACGGGGAATCGTCGTATCCAGAACGATACTCGGATAGTGACTCTTCACCTCTGAGAACACTTCCCTGCTGAGCAATGTTCGTTTATCAAACATAGTGACCAGCATAGTCGACACAGTCAAATTAGGGTTATAGTGCTCCTGCACCAATCCTATGGTATTGATAAGTTGACCAAGCCCCTCCAAGGCATAGTATTCAGCTTGGATCGGAATCAACATCTCAGACACCGCGCACATGGAGTTGATGACCAACAGGCCAAGACTCGGTGGGCAATCGACCAGAACATAGTCATAATGATTGTTCGGATCCTGCAGGAATGATTCGACGGCTTCCTTCAGCAGATTGTTGCGATTCGGCAGATCCGCCACTTCCAGTTCCGCACCCGAAAGTTCAATGGAAGCGGGAACCACATCGAGCCCTGGGATATCAGGACAGGTTTTCAGTACCTCTCCGATTGTCATTCGTCCTTCAAGAACGTCATATACCGAAGGATCGCTGGTGCCGTGAGGAACACCGCATGCTGTAGAGGCGTTCCCCTGGGGATCCATATCGATGACCAGCACGTGAGCTCCGTGAGAGGCGAGAGCTGCGGCAATATTCACCGTTGTTGTCGTCTTGCCGACGCCGCCTTTCTGGTTGGCGACGGCCATGCATCGGGTTCTCGATGGCAAGGGGAACAATGCGGCATTCAGGCGTTCATAGCGTGACGCCTCATCTGCAATCTCGGCACCCAAAGAGGAACCATCATTCCCGAAAATCCTTCTGACCGTTTCAGAAGCAGATTCCATGGCAGGAATCGCAGAGGATTCCTGTGAATCATTGGATGTCATAGTCCCTCCTATAAAACGAACAACATCTAATTTTTCCTAGTCGTATGGACATCTCAAGTTGTGCACAGCAATGTGGATAACTGTGGATAAGTATAGTGCATTAGTGTGTGAACACTTCGATCAACACTAGATAAACCGTTTATTTCCGCCATTTTCTTAATATGGATTGCATGTCGCAGATAATGTGGATAACTTTGTGCACTGTTTGAAATTGTGGATAACTCCATTCTTGAGAAACCATCGCTTTCGTGTTCGACATCCATTGTTTCACGTGAAACAATCTTCGGACAGTCAGCGATGTCGATGAAGATATAACAGTATTATCTATGCGTTCAAAGGCAATGGATATCGTCCGTCTCGCCCCGCAATCCAACCTCCGACAGCGGAAGCAGAATTACGATTCCCGACAGCGGGAGCATGGGATTATCGTGTGACTCCCACTCATGGGAGCCACACGATAATTAGCGCTTGTCTACGAGAACGACGTGCGTGGATTCGAGACCGGGAGCTACTGGAGCTTCAACGACACGAGCACGCACTCCCCCGGCATGGGAAATTTGATGCTTCGCCTTTTCAATCTCAGCCTGCGCCGAACGGCCTTTCAATGCGACCAGCCGACCTTGAGGGCGAAGCAGAGGCAACGTCCAACCGGCAAGCTTGGTCATTGGCGCCACTGCTCGACAGGTCACTACAGAGAATGGTTTCAATTCACCTTCGTGGTGCTTGATACGATCGATGACTTCGTCGGAACGTGCGCGAATAATCGTAACATTCTGCAGGTCCATGTCATCCACGCACTCTTGCAACCATTCGACACGACGTTCCATGGGCTCAATGAGTGTAAACGCACAATCCGGCATGCATGCTGCCGCAACGATTCCGGGGAAACCGCCGCCACTGCCAACATCGGCAATGGTCTTTGCCTTGCTTCGATCGGTGACTTCCCGAATGAACGGGACGCATGCTGCGGAGTTGAGGATATGACGTTCCCAGATGATGGATATGTCGCGTGGGCCTATCAATCCACGCAGCTCACCCTCGCGGGATAGTTTCACGTGAAACACTTCGAGTTTGTCGTATGCTTCGCCCAATGCCTCACGAACTATTGCGGAATCATCCAGCTCATCACCAGATGTTTCACGTGAAACAATATCGCTCACTCTTCGCTACCTTCATCGATGTCGGATTCATCGGCGCTGCTCTTCATGTAGATGGTGACATAACGACGCGGCTCTTCACCGTGAGAACGAGACTTCAGCCCCTCCTCGCGAACCACATCATGAATGACCTTACGCTCGAACGAATTCATCGGTTTCAAATCAACGGGCTCACCGTTGTCATGCACTTCATCAATGGCATCAAGTGCAATGTCACGAAGACGCTGACGCTTGCGCTTCAGGAACCCGTCAACATCAACAATCAAATGCGAGCGTTCGCCGGTCTTCTGCTGAACAGCAAGCCGGGTAAGCTGCTGCAAAGCATCGACCACTTCACCATTGCAACCAATGAGATGCTTGATATCCGTATCGTCATCAGCGATGATCTGCACCATCGGACGACCGTTGCGAACACCCATCTCGATATCGCCTTCGTAATCGGCGATGTCCAACAAGCCTTCCAAGTAGTCGGCGGCGATGTCAGCTTCTTCATTGAGCTGATCGATCGTCGTGGTCTCCTCCTGCGCCATATCACCACTCCTTTAAGCGAGTATTATTTCCATAGTGTAAAAAAAGGGAACCTCACGGTCAAATGAGGTTTCCAATCGTGTCACTTTTTCTTGCGATTCTTTCGCTGGGGCTGCTTGCGCTGGTATCCCTGCTCCAGACGAGCAGCGGCTTCCTGGCGCGCCTTCTCCAGTTCCTCCTCCTCAATCGAAAGCTGTCCTGCCTTGGCGCGACGAGCATTCTCCTGACGATGATCTCGAATCTCCTTTTCCTCAGCTGCACGAGAACCCGGGGTCGGGAACTTGTACACCTGGAACAAGGAACGGGCAAGGTTGCATGCGTTGTTGGTCAGCCAGTACACCAGCACGGCGAACGGGAACATGATGCCGGAGAAGATGTACATGATCGGGAAGCCCCAAGTCATGGCCTGCTGCATCTTGTACGTGGATCCCTGCATCGAAGCCTTGGGGAGGTTCTTGCGCATGTTGTTGAACTGCATGTACCACATGCATGCGCACATCAACAGGATGAAGAAGCCGATGACGACCTTTCCGGAATTGTTGGCCGTACCGAAGGTATCGGTGACGCTGACACCGAAGACGCGGGTCTGCGCGAACTGCTTGGCGGTCGCCTGATCGAATGCGCCAAGCGCTCCCCTCTTGCCGGTCGCGATATACGGAATGGCGGAAAGCATGTAGAACATGCACATGAACACAGGACCCTGAATGACGGCGGTCCAGCACGACCCCATGGGGTTGGCGTCATTGTCCTGGTAGAGCTTCATCATCTCACGGCTCATGGCCTCTTTGCTGGCCTGATCCTTTTTGCCCTTGTACTTGTTCTGAATATGCTGCATCTTGGGCTGCAAGGCCTGCATCTTGCGCATCGACTTCATCTGCTTGAGATAAATCGGCAAAATACAGGCGTGTACCACGAGCACAAGGAACACGATCGCCAGCACCCAAGAGATGCCGATCGGTGCCATGCCCAGCAGGGTGAGGAACTTATGGAACAGGACCATGACCTGGGTCATGAGCCACTCAAGCGGCGTCAGCAGCTTATACAGCCAGCCCCAAATGCCTCTGTCAAGAAGAAATTCTCCGGAAGTGTTCATCAGGCCATCTCCTTAATCATCGGCCATTGGTGTGAGTCGAGGCTTCTCATATGCCTTCGACCAGCGAAATCTGTAGCACAGTGAAAAATGTTGCGGAACATCATCGATGCCGCCACGACTCCAAGGGTTGCAGCGAAGAAAACGCCAAATAAACAGCACGATTCCTCTCACCGCGCCGAAGCGTCGAACCGCAGTGATCGCGTAATGTGAGCAACTCGGATAGTACTTGCAGCATGGCGGCATTTTCGCCGAAATGGCCCTCTGGTACCACTTGATCATGCCGATAAGCGCCGATCCGATGGCTGACATCAGCGACTCACCCTGCGTTCATGCGTAGTCGTGACTTTGGCGAAGCAACGGGAAAACTGTCGGTCAAGGTCAGCGAAATCGGCACGCGATGCGCTGGGTTTGGCTCTCACGACGATATCGCACTGCATCGGAAGCATATCTTCATATCGTCTTGCGAGCACACGAAATCGACGCTTCACACGATTACGCGTTACAGCGTTACCTACAGCCTTGCTGACGGCAAGTCCCATACGTCTCATGATATCCGCAGATGCCTGAACATCACGGGTATCGTCATGCACCACAAAGTGCACGACGATATCCGAATCCGTCACCTTGAAGCGACGCTTCAGCACTGCGATGAAGTCACGATGGCTTTTCAGCCGCTTCACTCGCCTTCGTCACCTACCGCAATCAGGCGGACAGAGACTTACGTCCCTTGTTACGGCGGCGGTTGATCATCGCGCGGCCGGAACGGGTGCGCATGCGCACGCGGAAACCATGCTTCATCGAGCGACGGCGGTTGTTGGGCTGGAATGTCCTCTTCATAGTTATGCTCCCGGTTTTTGCCATGCTAATGCACGGCTCTCATGAGTCAAGCTCTATAACGGTACTCTGAGCCATGCCCAAAAATCAAAATGAAAACAATTTCTTCACGATTTATCAGTGTGTCGTGCCCCTTGCAGAGCAGCGAAAAACATTGGAAACACGCCAAAACATGTAGAGAAGTTATCCACAAATTACATGAATGTTATTCACAATTGAGGCGACACAACACGCTAGGCTGTGGATAACTTGGCTAAAGTGGAGTACATATATCCTGTTGTTGTTGTACTTATTATAGCTACCGTAGCGCATCCGCTGCGGTGCGCACCGGCACACATACCTGAAGGAGGTCACAATGTCGGATGACCTTCTCGGTCCAGCCGGGCAAGCCACGCGGATATGGTCGGACACGCTGCGTCTGCTCAAGCAGAATCCCACGCTGTCGCCGCGCGACAAGAGCTGGTTTGAAGGAGTCGTACCGGAAGCGGTATATGGCACGACCATCGTATTGTGCGTAAGCAACATGGCCACGCAGCAAGCGTTGCAGAATGAACTCAATGCGCCGCTGCTCAACGCTTTGAAAATCATATCCGGAAACGACATGTTCCCGGCGTTCAAAATCGTGGCTCCTCAGGTGTCCCAACCGGAACCGCAGCCGCCGGCATCCCGGCATCCCGATACTGCGGCGAAACCGAGCGAACCGTTCCCGGCGAATCCATCGCCGACCGTCGCCGATCTGGCTCAGGAATCCTACATGCCCAACAGCATGCAGTCAATCTCCTCCATCGATTCGATTTCTGCGGAAATGACGGAGGCGAATCGGCAACCAGGCGCCACGGCTCCTCGAATACCCGGCGAGCCGAGTTTTCCGGTACGGCAGCAGAAGGTGATGCGCGATCCGGAAACCCATCTGAACAAAAACTCGACGTTCGACACGTTCGTTCCCGGTGATTCCAACCGTTTCGCACGCACTGTCGCGCTTGCGGTCGCCGAGGGAACCGGGCAGGAATTTAACCCGTTGTGTATCTACGGCGGATCGGGACTGGGCAAGACCCACCTGCTCAACGCCATCGGCAACTATGCATTGGTCAAGGATCCCACGCTCAAGGTCCGATACGTCAACAGCGAGGAATTCACCAACGAATTCATCGAGGCACTGCAGACCCCGGCCCAGAGCCAGAACCGTATCGCCGAATTCAACCGCCGATACCGCGAGGTCGACGTGTTGCTCATCGACGACATCCAGTTCCTCGGCGGCAAGGAAGCGACCCTCGAACAGTTCTTCCACACGTTCAACGCGCTGCATCAGGCCAACAAGCGTATCGTCATCGCGTCCGATGTCGCGCCCAAGAACCTCAAGGGCTTCGAGGCACGACTCATCTCGCGTTTCGACTCCGGACTCACCGTCGATGTCAAGCCGCCTGATCTTGAGACCCGCATCGCTATTTTGCGCATGATGGCTTCGATGAACGGCACTTCGACACCGAATGACGTGCTGAATCTGATCGCAGAGCGCTTCACCGAGAACATCCGCGAGCTGGAAGGCGCCCTGATTCGCGTGAGCGCGGTGGCATCGCTGAGCAGTCAGCCGGTGACCCGCGCGCTTGCCGAGCAGACGCTGCAGGACTTCTTCACCACCGACGTGGAAATCAAGCCGACCGACATCATCGGGCAGACGGCGAAGTACTTCCATCTGACATTCGACGACATCGTCGGGCGCGCGCGAACGAAAAACATCGCGCTGGCCCGTCAGGTCGCCATGTATCTTGCCCGCGAGATGACCAGCATGAGCCTAGTCGATATCGGCGAAGTGTTCGGCGGCCGCGATCACACCACGGTCATGCACGCGTATACCCGCGTCAGCGATGATATGCAGGAAAAGCCTGAAATTTACAACTACGTGACCGAGCTGACCGCGCGCCTCAAGCAGCGCGGCAATGAGTGACGACAGTCGTTTTCTCTCGGCTGTGCAATGGTCCCGTCTGGCACGATCGCGCTGAGACACCAAAAAACGCCTTTTTTCGTCGCTGTGCGTGATTCTGCTGGATGAAGGCCTGATTCGTCACCGTCGACAGGACCTATCAGACTCAAATAATATAGACATATATATTTAATCTGTACAATAAAACAGGCGCAACACGCCGAACGATCTGCTGATTGAAGGAAAAGTTATCCACATGCTTATTCACAAATGTGGGTAGAGCCTGCGGATAACTTGTGGACTACTGCACATTTTTTGTGGATGAACAGTGGATTAATCCACAGGAAATGTGGACAATCAAAACAGTTCGCCGAAAATGTGGATAACTCGCTACTTATGCACATTTTGTCCGGAAAGTTATCCACATAATCTGTGGGTTACTAAGCCCATATAAACACAAGGATTCGCGCAGTTATCCACACTATCCACAGGGCTTATTACTACGACTATCTTATTTCTCTTTCGATAACCGTCGTGATGATAACTCACTTCGCGCATGAGAAAAAACAATCCGAACATGACCCGCTAGAATGTTGCCAAGCACATCGTGAAATGAGGGAACCCATGAAAGTAGAAATCGATTCCGCGGCTCTCGCCGATGCCGTAGCCTGGACGACCCGCGTCATCGACGCCCGACCGGCGAGCCCCATCCTTGCAGGTATCCAGCTCGAAGCCATCGACGGCACCCTTCAACTGTCCGCGTTCAATTACGAGATTTCCGCACGTCACCACATCGAGGCCGGTATCGACGAACCCGGAACCGCACTGGTACTCGGCAAACTCCTCGCCGACATCACCAAGTCACTGCCTGCCGAAAAGACCTACCTGTCGACCGACGGCTCCACCATGACCATCAACTCGGGCAAGTCCACGTTCACCATGCAGCTCATGCCCGATGCCGAATACCCGGATCTGCCGGTCGTGCCGGCAAAGCTCGGCCAGGTCGACGCACCCACGTTCATCCAGGCCGTAACTCAGGCCAGCGTCGCGGTCTCCCGCGAGGAGAACCGCCCGGTGCTGACCGGCGTGCGCATGCAGTTCGACGGCGACAAAGTCACCATGACCTCGACCGACCGTTTCCGCCTGTCCCGCGCCACGTTCACCTGGACGCCGCAGAACATCGACACCTCTACGACCACACTGGTGCGCGGATCCCTGCTGCGCGACGTCGCCCGCGCGCTTGACGATCACCAGAACGTCGTCATCGATTTCGACGCCGACAACCCCACGCTGCTCGGTTTCGAGAACGCCGGACGCGTCTCGACATCCCAGCTGATCGACGGCGAATTCCCTGCGGTCGACCGCCTGTTCGCCGACGAATACCCGATTCAGGCCGTCATCGACAAGCAGCTGCTGATCGCCGCCATCAAGCGCGTCGCGCTGGTCGCCGAACGCAACGCCCCGATTCGCATGGTGTTCTCCGGCCAGGAAGTCACCCTGTCCGCCGGCGCCGTGGACGAAGCTCAGGCGCAGGAAATGCTGGACATCGACATGGACGGCGAGGACATCACCGTCGCGTTCAACCCGTCCTACCTGATCGAAGGCCTGAGCGCCATCACTGAGCCGTTCGTGCGCATGAAGATGACCACGGCCGTCAAGCCCGTCGAATTCAACGGCCAGCAGGAGGCGGACAGCGACGAATCGATGGATTACCGCTATCTGCTCGTCCCGATGCGTTTCAACAGCTGAGCCCGACGGCTGAACACTGGAATCCGAATCGAATCGCCGGCACCGCCGAAACACACGGTGCCGGCGATGACATGACAGGAGCCCATCTTGTACATTTCGCGTCTTGCGCTTGACCATTACCGGTCATGGAACCATTGCGTGCTCGACCTCACGCCGGGCATCAACATCCTGCAGGGGGCGAACGGGCTTGGGAAAACCAACATCGTCGAAGCGATAGAAGTGCTGTCCACGGGTCTGAGCCATCGCACATCCAGCTCGGTTCCGCTGGTGCAGCGCGGCGAACATGCAGCGACGATCCGGGCCAATATCGAATCCGTGACGGATCCGGAGCCCGCTGATGATGGCGTCAATACCAGCGCTGATGCCGTGGATATCTCGGACATGAAACCGGTCCGGCAGACACAGACCACCACCCTTGAGGCCACGATTGCGGCACGAGGCGCCAACCGCGCCCGCATCAACGGCGGGCAGTCGCGGTATCTGCGGGAGATTCTCGGCACGCTGCCGACCGTGAGCTTCACCCCGGAGGATCAGCAGCTTGTGGCGGGCGACCCCGCCGTGCGCCGCTCGTTCATCAACCAGGTCGCCTCGCTGCTGATTCCCGGATATGCGAACCGGTTGCAATCATTCACGCACGTCGCCAAGCAACGGGCGGCACTGCTCAAACAGCTCGGTCAATGGCAGCGTGCAGGATCCCCGATTGACGCCGCGCTCAGCGGGCTGGAGATCTGGACCGGACAGTTCATCGAGGCGGGAGTCGCGCTCAGCCGCGACAGGCAGCGCATCATCGCGGAACTGAACAAGTCGTTCGGCCTGCTGTATGCCAGATTGGCCGGTGTGGCGGGCGACTTGCCGTCCAATGCGGAAATTCAGGATGCCGCGCAGGATGGTGGTGAGCAGGCGGCGGTCGAATACGTGCCGTCATTCGACGAGATCCTTGGAACGCAGGCGCCCGAACCGCTGATAAGCCAGCATTTCCAGCGCATCTATCCCGGCGAGGTGTCTCGCGGCGTCAATCTGATCGGCCCGCAACGAGACGACCTGTTGGTGACGCTCAATGGCATGCCGGCCAGGGAATTCGCCTCCAACGGCGAGATGTGGACGTTGGCCCTGGCATTGAAGATGGCACAATACCAGGCCCTCTGCGAGTATTTCGACACCAGGCCGGTGGTGATTCTCGACGATGTGTTCGCTCAGCTCGACGAATCGCGCCGCACCGAGATCCTGCGTTTTGCCGCGGCTCAGGATCAGGTACTGATCACCGCAGCCGCGGAAAGCGATATTCCGATACTGCCGGCGAATGAGTCAACAGAATCCGGCGAGATACCGGTGAACCGCATCGCAGTGGCCGATCTCAAACGGCGCGACGAAGCGGATGCCGAGAGGGCCGGCGAACAATGACCGAACCCCGCAAGCCGAATACGCCGAGCGGGCCGGGGGCACCGAGCAGGCCCGACAAGCCGGGCAGCGCGGTCAAGCCGGGCAATGTACACGATTCGCACGAGCCGATTTGCGCGACCCTGCATCTCGACCAGCGCAAACTGCCCGCCACGGTGTTCGAGCACATCGCCAAGATGGCGGGAAGAAGGCGTCAGCGGATGATCGACGCCGAGGCCGCATGGGAGAACTTCGGCAAGCCGGGCCGCGACCCGAGCACCTTGGGCAGCGTGACGGCGCTGATTGCGAATAACGGTCATTGGATACCGTATCTGAAAATCGCGCAGCTGCGCAATCACTGGGATCAGGTGGTCGGACCGGTCATCGCCCAGCATTCGCAGGTCATCGGGCTGCGCGACGGAGTCATGACCATCCGTGCCGATTCCGCGGCTTGGGCCACCCAGCTCACCTACCTGATTCCGCAGCTGGAACGTACCATCAAGGAGCGCCTGCAGGGGTTGGACGTCCACAAGATCCAGGTAACAGGCCCCCGTGCCGCGACATTTCGCGGCTCAAGGATGAAGAGGCGCTAGATTCGCTCAGAGAGCCAAAGTCCCCGTAGACGGGTAGGATGGCGGATAATAGGTTCAGCGCTTAGAAACCCCCGTTATTCGCGTTTTAGAGCGTATCGCCCGCAGAACAACCTTTCATGACGAAAGAATATGCAGGAAGGAAACCGTTAGTGGCAGTTCTTGAATCGGATTCCGAACATGAATCCCGTGACGAGTCCGGCATGCCTGAGCAGGCTCCGGGCAGCGGTCTGATGGCGAGCAGTGCCGAGCAGCATGACCGCGAGGTCGATGAAGCCATCGCCCAGGACGAGCTCGATGACGCCCAGCTTGACGATACCTTATCGCCCGACCATTATGACGCCAGCGACCTGAAGGTGCTGGAAGGCCTTGAGGCGGTGCGCATCCGCCCGGGCATGTACATCGGCTCCACCGGCCCGCGCGGTCTGCACCACCTGGTCTACGAGATCGTCGACAACTCCGTCGACGAGGCACTGGCCGGCTACGCCACGCATATCGAAGTGACGATCCTGCCGGACAACGGCATCCGCGTCGTTGACGACGGTCGAGGCATCCCGGTCGACGAAGTTCCCGGCGAAGGCGTCTCCGGCGTCGAGACCGTGATGACCAAGCTGCACGCCGGCGGTAAATTCGGCGGCGGCGGATACGCGGTGTCCGGCGGCCTTCACGGTGTCGGCATCTCCGTGGTCAACGCGCTGTCGACGCGAGTCGATATCGAAGTGCGGCGTCAGGGATTCCACTGGACCCAGACATACGTCAACCAGCATCCGACGGCCCGCCTCGCCAAGGGCGCCCCGATGGCCGAGGATGAGTCGACCGGCACTTCCGTGACGTTCTGGCCCGATGCGGCGATCTTCGAAAGCACGGTATACGACTTCGAGACGCTGCGCTCCCGCTTCCAGCAGATGGCGTTCCTGAACAAGGGACTGAAGATTTCACTCACCGACCTGCGCGAGCCGGATCTGGCCGGCGACGAAGTGGCCGGCGATGACGATTCCACCGAGCCGAAGCACCAGAGCGTGACTTACCAGTACATGAACGGCATCAAGGATTATGTCTCGTACCTGGTCAAGTCCCGCAAGGCCACTCCTGTCGAGGAGGATGTCATCGATTTCGAGGCCGAAGACCTCAAGATCGGCATCTCGGCCGAAGTCGCGATGCAGTGGACCACCGCGTATTCCGAGGCTGTGCACACGTTCGCGAACACGATCTCCACCACAGAAGGCGGCACGCACGAAGAAGGTTTCCGTGCAGCGCTGACCTCGCTGGTGAACCGGTATGCGCGAGACAAGAACATCCTCAAGGAGAAGGATGACAACCTCTCCGGCGACGATGTGCGCGAAGGCCTGACCGCCGTCGTGTCCGTCAAGCTGACCACTCCTCAGTTCGAAGGGCAGACGAAGACCAAGCTCGGCAACTCCGAGGCGAAGACCTTCGTGCAGCGCGTGATGACCGACAAGCTCGGCGACTGGTTCGACGCGCACCCCGCAGAGGCCAAGAACATCATCCAGAAGGCCATCGAAGCCTCCCGCGCCCGCATCGCGGCGAAGAAAGCCCGCGAGAACACCCGGCGCAAGTCGATTTTCGAGTCGGCCGGCATGCCCGACAAGCTCAAGGACTGCCAGTCCAGCAACCCCGAAGAGTGCGAGCTGTTCATCGTCGAGGGTGATTCGGCAGGCGGCTCCGCCATTCAAGGGCGAAACCCGGAGACGCAGGCCATCCTGCCGCTTCGAGGCAAGATTCTCAACACCGAACGCGCCTCCATCGACCGCATGATGAAGTCCGACACCATCGAGTCGCTGATCACCGCGGTCGGCGGCGGCTATGGCGAGGAATTCGACGTGAGCAAGGTGCGCTACCACAAGGTCATCATCATGGCCGATGCAGATGTGGACGGTGCCCATATCGCCACGCTGAACCTGACGTTGTTCTTCCGTTACATGCGACCGATGATCACCGCAGGATACGTGTATGTGGCCATGCCTCCGCTGTACCGTCTCAAGTGGACGCGCGGCGATCATGATTACGTGTACACCGACCGCGAACGCGACGAGAAACTCGCCCAAGGCAAGGCCGCAGGCCGGCAGCTGCCCAAGGGCGAAGGCATCCAGCGCTACAAGGGTCTGGGCGAGATGACCTACCAGGAGCTGTGGGAGACCACCATGGATCCTGAGCACCGCATCCTGAAGCAGATTCACATCGAGGATGCCGCGGCAGCGGACGAGACCTTCTCGATGCTGATGGGCGACGACGTGGAACCGCGTCGTCTTTTCATCCAACGCAATGCCAAGGATGTGCGTTTCATCGACGCTTAAGGTTCTAATCCAAGCCCCCGCCGGCGGGGGGGGCTGTCAGCGCAGCTGACTGGGGGGTGGTCCCGATCCACCCGATGACAGCGACAGAAACGACGTCCAACATACGGTCGAACAGAATTTAACCAAAGGACAACCAAGTGGCAGACGAAAACAGCAACGGCACCGACCTGCCGGAGCAGAACGACGAGCGTGCCGAACACTCGATGGAGCCCATCAGCCCTCAGGCCAACGAACAGTTGGTCCTCGACGACAATCGCGTGGCCCACACCGACATCCAGAAGGAGATGCGTCAGTCGTACCTCGACTATGCCATCTCCGTCATCGTCGAACGAGCCCTTCCGGATGTGCGCGACGGCATGAAGCCGGTGCACCGCCGCATCGTGTACGCGATGTATGACGGCGGCTACCGTCCTGATCGCGGCTATTCCAAGTGCGCCCGACCCGTCGCCGACGTGATGGGCAACTACCACCCACACGGCGACGTCGCGATCTACGATTCGCTGGTGCGCATGGCCCAGCCGTGGTCGATGCGATACACGCTGGTCGACGGGCAGGGCAACTTCGGCTCGGCCGGTGACGACCCGCCCGCAGCCATGCGTTACACCGAGTGCCGCATGATGCCGCTTGCGATGGAAATGGTGCGAGACATCGACAAGGACACCGTCGACTTCGTGCCCAACTACGATGGCCGTACGCAGGAACCCACCGTGCTGCCTGCGCGCTTCCCGAACCTGCTGGCCAACGGCTCGTCCGGCATCGCCGTCGGCATGGCGACCAACATTCCGCCGCACAACATGCGCGAGTTGGCGGAAGGCGTGCATTGGACGCTCGATCATCCCGAAGCGAGCCGTGAAGAGCTGCTGAACGCGCTCATCGGCATCATCAAGGGACCGGACTTCCCGACCGGCGCCACGATCCTCGGCCACAAGGGCATCGAGCAGGCGTACCGCACCGGCCGCGGCCTGATTACGATGCGCGCGGTGGTCAACACCGAGGAGATCAAGGGCCGTATGTGCCTGGTGGTCACCGAGCTGCCGTATCAGGTGAATCCCGACCGTCTGGCCGCTTCCATCCGAGAAGGCGTGCGCGACGGCAAGATCCAGGGCATTGCCGACATGCGCGACGAGACGTCGGGCCGTACCGGCCAGCGACTCGTGCTCGTGCTCAAGCGCGACGCCGTGCCGAAGGTCGTGCTCAACAACCTGTACAAGCACTCCCAGCTGCAGCAGACGTTCGGCGCGAACATGCTCGCGCTGGTCGACGGCGTGCCGCGCACGCTGAGCCTCGACGCCTTCATCCGCCATTGGGTGAACCACCAGCTCGAAGTCATCGAACGCCGTACCCGTTACCTCAAGCGCGAGGCCGAGGAACGCGACCATATCCTGCAGGGCCTGCTCAAGGCCATGGACGCCATCGACGAGGTCATCCGCCTCATCCGCTCCAGCCAGGGCCGCGAGGACGCCCGGCCGAAGCTGATGGAGTTCCTTGACATCGATCAGGTGCAGGCCGACGCCATCCTTTCCATGCAGCTGGTTCGACTGGCCAACATGGAACGCCAGAAGATCATCGACGAGCATGAGGAACTCATGCGCAAGATTGCCGACTACAACGACATCCTCGCCAAGCCGGAACGCCAGCGTACGATCGTCGGCGACGAGCTCGACGAGATCGTCGCGAAATACGGTGACGAACGTCGCACGAAGATCCTCCCCTACTCGGGCGAGATGAACGTCGAAGACCTGATCGCCGAGGAGAACGTGGTGGTCACCGTCACGCACTCCGGCTTCATCAAGCGCACCAAGGCCAACGAATACCGCGCACAGCATCGCGGCGGCAAGGGCATCAAGGGCGCCAAGCTGCGTGAGGATGACGTGGTGGATCACTTCTTCCTCACGTCCACGCATAACTGGCTGCTGTTCTTCACCAACAAGGGCCGCGTCTACCGCATCAAGGCGTACGAGCTGCCCGAAGGCTCGCGCGATTCCAAGGGCCAGCACGTGGCGAACCTGCTGCAGTTCGGTCCCGACGAGACGATTCAGACCGTGCTGTCGATTCCGAACTACGAGGTCGCCAAGTATCTGGTGCTTGCCACCCGCACCGGCAAGGTCAAGAAGACCGCGCTGGCCGAGTACGATTCGCCGCGTCAGGGCGGACTCATCGCGGTTCGTCTCGCGGCCGACGAGGAGACCGGCGAGCCCACGGACGAGCTGATCGGCGCCGCGCTGTGCAACGCCGCAGACGACATCATCCTCGTCTCCAAGCAGGGCATGAGCCTCAAGTTCGTGGCGGACAACGACCAGCTGCGTCCGATGGGACGCCAGACCGCCGGCGTGCAGGGCATGAAGTTCCGCGGGGATGACGAACTGCTCGCCATGGACGTGGTTCCGGAGGACTCCAAGCAGGACCTGCTCGTGGTCACCAATGAGGGCTTCGCCAAGCGCACCGCGATCAGCGAATACCGACTGCAGGGGCGTAACGGCTTCGGCGTCAAGGCGGTACAGCTCGCCGAAGGTCGCGGATCGCTGGTCGGTGCCCTGATCGTAAGCGAAGACGATCAGGTCATGGCGATCATGAAGTCCGGCAAAGTGATCCGTTCCAACGTCACCGAAGTCAAGCGCACCGGCCGCACCACGCAGGGCGTGACGCTCGCTAAGCCCGACAAGGGCGACGAGATTATCTCCATCGCCCGCAACGAGGAAACCGGCGAAGACGAAGTCGAGACGACGGATGATACGGCTGCGGCCGCATCCGCGACCACGTCTCCCGATACGGTCGAAAACACTCCGGATACCGCGGATAGCGTCGCATCCGGCAGTGATTCGGGCGCGGCATCTGACGAGAATGTGAACAACACGGATGACGAGGCATAATCGTCTCAGAAAACTGGTAGCCTCGGCTAAGAGTCATCGGGGAACGACAAGGAGCAACGATGAGTGACAACCTCGAACCCGGACGGACCGACATGTTCGTGCCCGGTCCGCATGACAATGCAGAACCGCACGAAGGTGTCCGCGAAAGCGCCCCTCGGGTCGCGCGCTCTATTTCCAACCAGCCGCAGCCGGAGAGCGAGCCGCGCGCCAACGAAACGCGTGCGTCCCTGCGTTCGCCGCGCCGTTCGACGCCGCGCGCCCGCCGCATGAACCTGTCGCTGACCCATGTGAACGCATGGTCCGTGGCGAAGGTGACGTTCATGCTGTCAATCGCCGGCGCGATCATCGAAGTGCTTGCCGCCGCCTTGGTCTGGCTGCTGCTTGACGCGGTCGGTGTGTTCGACCAGCTGAACAATATCGTCTCGTCCACCGGTCTGGCCGCCGGCAGCCTGAACCTGTCCAGCGTGTTCAGCCTGTCCACGGTACTGTCGGTGGTCACCATTCTGGCGATCGTCGGCGTCGTGCTGGTGACGCTCCTTGCCACCATCATCGCGTTGCTGTACAACGTGATCAGTGCGCTGGTCGGCGGCGTACATATCACTCTGGGCGACGACTGATCCAATCGAATCCCTGATACATCCTGTTACGAACCCCGCGGAGGCAACGTCCGCGGGGTTTTTATATCTCATCATCGCCGGCGCAGGAAAAAAACTACACCGCCGCTTCGTGGAAGCCACCCGCTCAGGCCTTCAAGGAGGCCAAGGTTCGTGGCGTTGCCGCTGACTGGCGACAGCACCACATGACCGCGTTGCCGGCGCGGGTTTGTCAGCACATGACGACGAATAATGGGGATTCCCGATGCTCGGGAGCCCCATTATGTTGTTGATACGAAAATCACGCTCTCAAAACTCGCAGATACAGACCATTTTTGTTAAATTCGGCCCTGTATCTGCGAGTTTTGAGAGCGTGAGCTCGCGATAATCAGGCCGTGAACCTCACCGAAGCCCATGTGACCGGTGGCAACGAAACAGTCATCCGACCCTCATCAAGCGCGGCGGATAGCGGCTGCAAGGTGACGCCGTCCGGCTCGTCGGCCGTATTGGTGCGGTAGATATCGTCGCTGGGCAGCATCTGCGAGCTGGTGACGGCCGGCCGCTCCCCCAGCCCAGGCAACGATGTCAGGTCGATTGTCACATCATGGGCGTTGTGCTCGTCACGGTTGACGAGCAGAATCATGCCTTCGTGAGTCTTCTGGTCCCAAGTGGCCACCGCGACCGTGAAGAGCCGTAAGGCCGGCAGCGGCACCGGTTCCGCATGGGCACAGTACACGGACGAACTCGCCACCGCATCGACCACCGCCGACACGAAGGCCGGTGAGCCGCAGTACGTGACTACCACGTTCACCGTGCCCGCCGACGACGCGCCTGAAGGCGCTCTGTGGCTGAGCTTCTCCGACATGGGCCTCGCCGATGACGCCAACGGCTACATATCGACGATGTGGTGCTCGTCCGCTCCGACTCCAAGCCGACGCTGAAGACCACCGCGTTCACGCCGACCGTCGCCGAGGGTGAAACCGCCTCCGCATACGTGGAGATCGACGGTCAGCCCACCGCCAAGGAGGTCTCCGCCAACAAGAACGCAACCGTCGACGAAGTGGCCACCGCACTGAAAGCCTCATCGCCGCACAGAACGCCCTGGCCGAGAAGCCGAAGCCGGCGACCGTCGAATCGATCAAGGTGGCCGCGAAGCCCGCCAAGACCGAGTACACGGTCGGCGACACGTTCTCCGCCGATGGTCTGAAGGTCGTCAAGGTCATGTCCGACAAGACCGAACCGGGCAAGAAGCCTGGCGCGCAGAAGCCTGCCGGTCAGCAGAACGTCTGTCCAAGACCGGTGCCTCGGTGGCTGGCGTGGCCGGTTTGCGTTCCTATGTGCGCGCCGAAACGACGATCGTGCGCACTTAAGAACGCAAACAGAGCCATTTGCGTTCTTATGTTCGCGCACTTGTCGTTTCGACGCGCACATAGGAACGCAAACCGGCCGTACCTGCTGCTGTTGCGATGCTGTGCCGTCAAGCCGTTGCGCCGTCACGATGTCGCTGCCGTCCGGGGAACGTCGAAAGGCGCGAAACGGGCCTGCGGCAAATCATGCCACAGGCCCGTTTCTCAATGCCGGACCACGCCGGCTAAATCCGTGATCCGCGAAGACCCGCGAAAATCAGCGGTGGGTGGTGCCCTCGTAGGTGTCGCTCCACGTCAGCGACGCCACGCCGTCGGCGATGGAAATCGGCATCTGTACGATCGGCGAGTTGCCGAGGTCATGCTCCTGCCAGCGGTCGCCGATGAACAGGAAGTGCTCGCTGTTGTACGGGTCGTCTTCCAGCGGCACCACGATATCGACCTGCGAATCGTAGGTCTTCGCACCCTCCGGCGCGAACAGCTTCCACTCGCTCCACGGGCCGTGCAGGTCGGTGGCGGTGGAGTACTTGTTGTCGTTGGTGTCCCAGCTGGTCAGTTGCGAGCCGAACCAGTAGTACAGGCCGTCCTTCTTGATGATGGTCGGCGATTCCAGGCCGTATGGGTAGTCGGTGGCACGCTCGCAGGCGACGTCCTCGACGATGGTGAGGTAGTCGTCGGCGAGACGGTAAATGTGCGTGCCATGGTCGCGGTCCTCGCTCATGATGTAGCCGCTGCCGTCCTCGTCCTGGAAGACGCCGATGTCACGGCTCAGGTAGCCGCGCCACGTGATGGTGGTCTGGAATGCGAACGGGCCGGTCGGGGCGTCGGCCACGGCGACGCCGATGTGCGCGTATCCGTAGTCGGGCGTTTCGGCATGAATATACATGACATATTTGCCGGTGGCGGGGCAATGCAGCACCTTCGGCCGCTCGCCGATACGGTCGGCGGCGAGGGCGGAGCCGTCTTCTTGCACATCAAGTACGATGCCGTGGCTGCGCCATGCGATGAAATCGGTGGTTGTATAACAGCACACGCCCTGGAACAAATTGCCGTTTACCTTGTTCTCGCCATATGCATACCAGGTGTCGCCGAATTTCTGCAGACCGATGCCGTGCAGCTGGGCAACGTCGCCCGAGGTGTCGTGAGGCAGAAAAGCTCCGAATCTATCAGCCATGATTCCCCTTTCGTGATTATCTGCTGTTGATTATCTGTCGTGTCCGCAACTGCTTGTGACCGGTTACAGACTGAACCATTGTATCGTGAAAACCTTGCCGGCATACGGAAGAATCGGAGTGCGCCCGGAGGCGGCGCGCCGGCAATGGCCGCGTGGGGTCGTGCGTTGCAATATGAGGCTCTCAGAACTCGCAGATACAAGGGACTATTCGTTATTTTCGCCCTGTATCTGCGAGTTTTGAGAGCGTGGTTCTTCCTAGATCACGCCGATTGGCGCTCCGCGATGGTCGTCGGCAGCAGCTGCACGTAATGCGGCTCCACGATGTCGCCTTGCAGCATGGACAGCAACAGCCGCGACATCGTCTCGCCGTGCAGCTGCGAATCCTGCCGCACGGTGGTCAGCTTCGGGTTCGCCAGCAGGGCGATTGGCGAATCGTCGAATCCCGTGACCGCGATGTCGTCCGGCACCCGGTACCCGAACCGGTTCAACTGGTTGATGACGCCCAGCGCGATGCTGTCGTTGGCGCACACGAATCCGTCCAGCTCGTCAAGCATGGGTTGGAACTCGACCACGGCCATTTCGCCGCTGGTGCTCTCCCAGTCGTCCGCGTAGTAGACGTGGCGTTCGTTGAACCGGTCACCCATCGCCGCCTTGAAGCCGTCGAAGCGGTTGTTCGACGATGGTGAGTATCCGGGGCCGCACACGTACACCAGCTTGGTCCTCCCCCGGTCGAGCAGGTAGCGCGTGATGTCGCGCTGCCCCTCGGTGTTGGTGAAGTCCACGGCCGGGAACGGCAGGTTCTCGCGTTCGCTGACTTCCGAGAGGACCACCGGCCGCTTTACCGATGCGAACGTGTTGGCGAGCATGCTGTCCTCGCTCAGTGAGAACAGCAGGTACCCGTCCGAAAAGTCGCTTTGCACCAGCTGCGCGATGCGGCGCGTGGAGTCCTCGCTGTTGGCGATCAGCGTGACCATCTGGTAGCCCGCGTCGCCAAGGACCTGGTTGGCGCCGGCCATCGCCGTTGACATACTGGCCTGCGCGATGGTCTCGTTCGATTCGACCTGGATGATCAGCGCGACGGTGAGCGTGCGGCGTTGCGCGAGTGAGCGTGCGGCGTTGTTCGGCGTGTACTGTGATTTGGTGATGGCTGCTGCGATGCGTTCGGCTGCGTCCTGCGAGACGTGGGTGTTGCCGTTCAGATACCGGGAGACCGTTCCGTACGATACTCCCGCGAGACGGGCGACGTCGCGGATGGTCGGTTTTTTCTGTGCATCGTTCATGGAATCCGTGGTATTGGTGTTTGCTTCGTGTTGCTGGGTATTCGCCGGTTGCTTATCGCTGTTCTGGTCTACCGGTGTTTCGTTGGAGCGTGCAGACGACTTCGTCCGAGTGCGGTTCGCCAGACGCCGGGTCGGTTTGCCGCTCGTTGATGCTACCTTGTTCGGCGCGTGAATAGTTGTTGACATCATTGTTCCTTTACGCGTGCGGCCGTCGTCGGACGACCGCGTACAGGTTCGAGTATACGCAGATGATGTAAACGGTCACAAGGGGTGTCTGTCGTTGTGCCGGCCGTGGCATGCGGAGCCTTTCCGCAGTCGCGGTCTGCCGCCCGACCGCCGTGTGGCTCGCCATCCGTGGCTCGCCTGTGTCGACGCATTCCGACATGGCCGCGCAATCTGTTGTATTTCGCGTTCGCGTTCAGATAATGCGGGGCATAGTCGTCCTGTCGGTTCCCGCGACGCGAGTACATTGAAATCATGACCGATCCGCTGCATATCCAACTCGCCGCGCGCCCCACCGTGGACGACTGGCAGCCCGACTGCGTAATGAACGGCTACCAGCAGGCGACGATCCATCTCGGCCATGATGACGAAGGCGATATCGTCGCCACATTCGTGCGCCGGGACCCCTCGAAGCTGCCCATGAGCGCGCGATGGAGGCGTCAGCGGTTCGCGCTGCGCGGGCACCGGCTCGCGGTGATGTACGTGCACGGGTGGAACGACTATTTCTACCGCCGTCACGAATCCGAGTTCTGGGAATCGCTCGGCATTCCCTTCTACGCCGTCGACCTGCGCAAGTTCGGGCGGTCGTTGCGGGATGGCCAGACCCCTGGATATATCGAGGATCTGCACGATTATGCGGCGGAATTCAACGCCCTGCGCGACCTGGTCGTCGCCGAGCAGGGCGAGCAGGTGCGCATCCTGCTGGTCGCCCATTCGCAGGGCGGGCTGAGCTCGGTGCTGTGGCTGAATTCGCAGCGGCCGCATCACGTCGAGGCGGTCGCGCTGGACTCGCCTTGGCTGGAATTGCAGGGCAACCGCATGTTCCGCATACTGTCGACACCCGTGGTTCAGGCGTTCCAGCTGGGCGGCGGCAAAACGGTGATGCCGATGCGCGATCCGGGGTTCTACGGCCGCTGCATCGATTGCGAGACCGGCGGCGACTGGGATTATCTGCGCCATCCGCTGGTGGACCCGCAGCGTTTCTTTCCCCGCGCCGGGTGGATGCGGGCGATCTACAATGCGCAGGCCGAGGTGTCGCGCCGGCTCGACATCCGCATTCCCGTGCTGGTGTGCACGTCCGACCGGACCATGCTGCAGCCCACATGGGATGAGGCGATGCGCGAGGTGGATTCCGTACTGGACATCACGGCGATTCGCCAGGCGGCGCTCAACCTCGGCGATGTGGTGACGCTGGCGACGATTCGCGGCGGCCTGCATGATCTGAGCTTGTCGCGGCCGGCCGCGCGGCGTAGGTATTTCAGGATCGTGGCCGACTGGGCCTCTCTGATGGCGTGGCGGAGGGTGATTCCGCCTGCGCATCTGCGCACCGCGTTGGACGCAGTCACGGCGGCCGGCAGTCATGTCGGTGGCGTGAATCCCGATGTCGGCCCCGACGTAAAATCCTGAGGTCCCGCAACGGCTCGCGGCCGGCGTCCAGCTGCGAGCCTGCGCAGGTCACGCCAACTGCCGCACCACCAGCTCGGTCGGCAACATCACCGTACGCGGCGAGTCGATGCCGTGAATCTTCTTGATGACGATGTCGGCCATCACCTTGCCGCGCATCTCCATGTGCTGATCGACAGTGGTGATCTGCGGGTTCGACTCCCTCAGCATCCGCGTGCCGTGGCTGGCGGTAAAAAGCCATTTCTGCCATTGGATTTCCTTATGGCGGTTTGGGTTAGATGACGGGCAACCCCTTGCTAAAATGAGAGGGCTTATAAATCGGTTTGTTTTAAGCGAAACCCCAGGAGTGATGCAACACTCTTGGGGTATTTTCATCAGGCGGAACCCCGCCAAACATGTTCGAATAAACAAAATCCCGGCAGCCAAAAGCAACCGGGATTCATCAACGCGGCCTACGCGCCCAACGGCACGGCCTCCTCACGCGCGGTATCAGGTGCGACGTCTATATCACCGTCACCCCACAGCACCGTACCGAGACCGGCACGCGCAGTAGCGAACACCGTAGGATCATTCAGCCCAGCGAACGCCGGATAGTCAAAATACTTAGCCATATCCAAGACGCCGCTATAGCCATCGCTGAACCTGACCGCCACACGGTGGCCGTCCAACGGGACCGCGTCAGTCACCAAAACAACACCGTCACACATGAATAAACCTCCTTACCTAAGCGGCTCGATGTGTCCGGGTTGCACATGGGCCTCCACACACTTCCAATTGGACTCGAGATCCTCACGGTGTATTTCAGCCCACGCCAGCACAAGACGTTCTTGTTTCCTAGGCAAACCGCCCTTAATCAAATCGCCATCAAACGAGTACTTAGCCCAATGGCCGTTATATTCCGCGTGAAAATGTTTCACGGGGCCATGGTCATTGGCATACATGTAAATGACGATACCGAAAAACCTACTGATTCCCGGCAACTATGCCACCTCCTTACTCTTACGCCGATCATATCGGCCGAACATTAACATTTCGTGGACTACCGTGCCCGTAAAGAGCGCCGATAGCCCTAGCGGATTACTTAATCCGCCGAAGTTTCAGAATCAGAATCAAGCAGCTTACGCGGATTAGCAACACGCAAAGCATCACAGAATTTTATGGCTAAATCCAGTGACATACCGCCGACTGTGTACCGTCCTTGCTCGTAGTCACCTATACGGCCATAGCTAATTCCAACCTTTTCGGCTAACTCTCGTTGTGTCAATCCACGTTTCATTCTTAATTCTTTTAATCCCATGGCCCTACTCCTAACTTGGATTAGAGGCCATTGTAGACCACTCAGACAGCGCGGGACAATTCCATGCCGGACACCGCGCCACGTTAGCGACTCGACGACGGTTCGGCCTTGCATGATATGAGGTTACGGAATCCCACAAAGCCCCGAGTGTGATGGAGCTGTTGTTGGCGCTGCCGAATCTGGCCCGTTCCTGTAGCAGTTCCGTCAGTCGCTTGTTGGCGTCAACGTATTTTTTGCAGCTGTATGTCTTACCGTCAACCTTGAACTCGTAGCTGGTGTAGATTTTTACGGTTCCGTCGGACAGTCTCTTCCGGCGTTCGACCCGATATGGGTAGACGATGCCGTTTCTTGCTTTGCGCACCATGATTGCCTCCCTGCCTCTCCCCATTCTCAGACATTCTCAGACTTCCATTTACCTCTTACTTACGGTTTAAGTACACCTTAAGTACGGTGAAACCGTTGAAATGAAGCCGTTTTGCCCAATCGTTTCAAGTGTCATTCTATCAGACTTTCTAACTGTTAATCGGACGGTCACTGGTTCAAGTCCAGTCGCAGGAGCTTAGGCTTTCAGGCCTTTTGGCAGTAGGGTTGCCGCGGTTGACGCCGATGGTGCCGTTGTGGATTACGCGAAGCCGTTCGCGAAGGTCGGCAAGGCCACGTTCACGGTGACGCTCAAGGACACTGAGTACTCCAAGACCTTCGAAGTGAGCGTCAAGGCCGCCGACAAGACCGCGCTGAACAACGCGATCGCCGCCGCCGAAAAGCTGACCGAGGACAAGTACGAGTCCGGCTGGGATGCGTTCCAGGCCGCCTTCGACGCTGCGAAGAAGGTCGCCGTCGACGAGGACGCGACTCCCGCCCAGGTGGCTGACGCGCTTGCCGCGCTGCAGGCCGCCCGGAAGGCTCTGGTGAAGGTTGATGGCGAGAAGCCCGAGCCGCAGGAGCTGTCCACCAAGCCCGAGCCGCAGAAGCCGGCGGTCAAGCCGAGCCTGAACGGCAAGGTGGATGCCACCGAGCCGAGCGGCCTGAGCAAGACGGGTGCCTCGACGATGGCGTTCGCCGTGGCCGCGGTCCTGCTGCTGGCCGCCGGTGCCGCCATGGTTGGCGGCGCCGGCGCGCCGAGTAAGGCGCGAGCCGCCATCCCAAGATTCTGGCATGTCGGGATGGCCGCCGCTGAAAAATCGGTGGCGGCCATCATTCTCCGCCGGCATGTCGTGACGACTGATTGCATGGGGCGCTTGATGCGGACGGGATGCTCCCGAGAGCCGCCTTCCCGGCCGCATTTTTCGTTGTTGCGGGAATCGCGCTCTCAAAACTCGCAGATACGGGCCGTTTTTGTTGGATTTAGCCTTGTATCTGCGAGTTTTGAGAGCGCGGGGTTGGTGGCAGCCCGTGCCTCATCCCGTAAAGGTCCCGTTTCTGGCCTGCGGGATGTGACTTTCGCCGGATGGGGGCAATCGACATGATGGCGACCCGGTGATCGCGCGCCGCCCCCCCCCCCATTGGCGGGGAGCTGTCGCGAAGCGACTGGGGTGGCCAAACCTGCTGCAGGACACAAAGGCCCGCCGAAACCAGTGCGAATACTGGTTTCGGCGGGCCTTCGCGCTATCCGCGAATGCGCGCCAAACGTTACGCGCCTACGCGATCACAGGATGCCCTGCGCGACCATGGCGTTGGCGACCTTGACGAAGCCAGCGGCGTTGGCGCCGAGCATCAGGTCACCCTCGTGGCCGTACTCCTTGGCGGCGGCCAGGGAGTCGGCGACGATGGTCTCCATGATGTTCTTGAGCTTGGCGTCGACCTCTTCGAAGGACCACGACAGACGGTAGCTGTTCTGGCTCATCTCCAGGCCGGAAACGGCGACGCCACCGGCGTTCGCCGCCTTGGCTGGGCCGTACAGCAGACCGTTCTTCTGGTAGACCTCGATGGCCTCCGGGGTGGACGGCATGTTCGCGCCTTCGACGACGACCTTGCAGCCGTTCTTCACCAGAGCTTCGGCGGACTCGCCGTTGACTTCATTCTGGGTGGCGCACGGCAACGCGATGTCACACGGCACGGTCCACACGCCGGAGCAACCCTCGTGGTACTCGGCGGACGGCACGCGCTCGGCGTACTCCTTGATGCGGCCGCGCTCGACTTCCTTGATCTGTTTGACCACGGCCACGTCGATGCCGTTCGGATCGTAGACATAGCCGTTGGAGTCGGAGACGGTGACGACCTTGGCGCCCAGCTCCTCGGCCTTCTGCACGGCGTAGATCGCCACGTTGCCGGAGCCGGAGACCACGACGGTCTTGCCCTCGAAGGAGTCGTTCTTCAGCACTCGCAGGGCTTCCTGGGTGTAGTAGCACACGCCGTAGCCGGTGGCCTCGGTGCGGGCGAGCGAGCCGCCGAACTCCAGACCCTTGCCGGTCAGGACGCCGGAGTACTCGTCGCGGATGCGCTTGTACTGGCCGAACAGGTAGCCGATCTCGCGGCCACCCACGTTGATGTCGCCGGCGGGAACGTCGGTGAACTGGCCGATGTGGCGGCACAGCTCGGTCATGAACGCCTGGCAGAAACGCATCACTTCAGCGTCGGAACGGCCCTTCGGGTTGAAGTCGGAGCCGCCCTTGCCGCCGCCCATGGGCAGCGTGGTCAGAGAGTTCTTGAGGATCTGCTCGAAGCCGAGGAACTTGATGACGCCCTCGTTGACGGTCGGGTGGAAGCGCAGGCCGCCCTTGTACGGTCCGATGGCGGAGTTGAACTGCACGCGGTAACCACGGTTCACCTGCACCTTGCCCTCATCATCGGTCCAGGCCACGCGGAACTTCACCACGCGCTCCGGCTCGACGATGCGCTCCAGCACGCCTGCCTTCTCGTACTCCGGGTGCTTCTCGACCACCGGCTGGATGGTCTCGAACACCTCGCGTACAGCCTGCAGGAACTCCGGCTGGTCGCCGTCGCGCTGTTCGACCTGAGCGTAGACGCGCTTCACGTACTCGTCAGTGAGCATAATTCTCCCCTTAATGGTTGGGTTATCAATAAGACGGTTTTATTGTAGGTGCGGTGTCAAGGGGCGACAAGAAATTGCTCAGGATGTGGCGCGGATGTGTGCGTCAGCTGAGCTGCAGCGTTTCGGCGACTTCGTCGACGATGCGGTGCATGGCCTGGCGCGCGTTGTCCGGACTGCTCTGCCAGATCGCCTGGGCGACGGCGTCGTGTGCGTCGAGGGCTTCCGGCTTGGGCTTTTGCGGGTACATGTGCAGTTCGACGCGTCCGGAGAGCACGGTGGCGATGATGGTGGATAGGGAAGCGAACATCTCGTTGCCGCTGTTGCGCAAGATCAGCGAGTGGAATTCGATGTCGAGCTTGTGGAATTCGTCGAGCCTGCCGTTCTCGCCGGTGTGCCGGAGCTCCGCTGCGAGCAGGGGGAGCCGCGATTTCACGTCGATCGGCGCGTATCGGGCGGCCGAGGTCGCTGCGGCCGGCTCGATGGCGAGGCGCAGTTCGGTGAGGGTGCGCAGCTGCTCCTTACGGTGTGTGGAGTGCAGCTTCCAATGGATGACCTGAGTGCTGAGCGCGTCCCACTCCTCGACCGGTTGGGAGACGAGCCCGATGCGTCGACGGACGGTGACGACTTTGGCTGTTTCGAGGCTTTTCGCGACTTCGCGTGCCACGGTTCGCGAGACGTCGAACCGGCGCTGGAACTCGGCGTCCCCACGCCGGCCACCGCGGCGGCGCTTTACTCCCGGCAGGCTTCGCGCGGCGGCGCCGACGACATCCTGCGTGTGGTCTCCACGATGCGCGCCCAATTCGGCGGCCACGTGACCCGTGCCTGAAGCGCGGCGGCCGCGGAATGCCACGAGAATGATGCGATAGTCTGGGAGGTGACGATGCGCGGGTTGCAATCCGCGCATCCGGGCGCGGACACGAGCCTGCGCCCGCGAATCCTCTCACCATAGGAGGCGTTATGATCGATGGTTTCAAGAAGTTCATTTCCCGCGGCAATATGATTGACATGGCGGTCGGCGTTGTCATGGGCGGTGCGGTCACCGCCGTCGTCAATGCGATCGTCAACCATCTCATCAATCCGCTGATCGCCATGATCTTCGGCAAGCCGAACATGGACGGTCTGCTTGCGTTCACATTCAACGGGGCGACCGTGTCGGTCGGTGCGATTCTGGGCGCATTGCTCAATTTCCTCATCATCGCCGTCGCCGTCTACTTCTTCATCCTGGTGCCGATCAACAAATTCCGTGACATGTCCGATGCGCTGCTGGCGAAGGCGAAGCTCAAGGAAAGTGAGGCCGAGGACGCCGACGAAGACAAGGAACCCGAGCCCACCGCCGAGCAGCAGACAATCGCGCTGCTCACCGAAATCCGCGACCAACTGGCCAAAGCCTAACCAGAACTCGCACCCCCGCTGGCGGGGCTATCGGCGAGCCGACTGGGCGCCGGCAATCGCATGCTCCTAGTCGGCGAACTCGCTGTTTTCCGGGGATAATGCGTCACGCTGCGCGGGTACCGTCACCGTGCGCGGGGGCGCACAGCGTGACGGCATTCCGGAACCATTGCAATCACTGGGTTCTTGAAGAATGCGTCACGCTGTGCGGG